>Ga0308165_1001563_pt1 | contig 31384 bp, 28 predicted proteins | sample PhyWR2_FD_201032 | JGI IMG/M metagenome (GOLD analysis project Ga0308165, IMG submission 201032) | Phyllosphere microbial communities from UC Gill Tract Community Farm, Albany, California, United States - DLSLW.R2 | ecosystem: Host-associated > Plants > Phyllosphere > Unclassified | place: USA... | reverse complement strand
GGATCTGGACCGAGAAGAAAGGCGAGATGGAAGAAGTGGTCATCGCCGGCCCGACCTGTGACAGCGCCGACATCATGTACGAGAACTACAAGTACGGCCTGCCGCTGAACCTGGCGATTGGTGATCGTCTGTACTGGTTGTCGACCGGTGCGTACACCACCAGCTACAGCGCGGTTGAGTTCAATGGCTTTCCGCCGTTGAAATCGTTCTACGTCTGATCGTCCCTCCCGGGAACGATCAACCGCTGTAGGAGCCGGCTGCCGGCTCCTACAGGTTCAGGTGTGTGGCGCGCTCTTTGTAAGCCTCTGCCATCGCCCGAATCTGCGGATCATTCGCTGCTGCAAGTGCCTTGTGCGCCGTGCGCAGGAACTTCAGATTCCCGCCCGCCAATGCCTTGCGCAGCCACGCCAGCGCCGCCTCGATTTGACCGCTGTCAGCCAACACCGCCGCATAGCTGAACTGCCCGCGAAAATCCCCGGCTTCGGCTGAGCGTCGATACCAATCCACGGCAGCGTCCAGGTCCCGTGGGCAGAACTGGCCCTCTTCCAGATAACGCCCCACCAAGTTCATCGACTTGGCATGCCCCTGCTCCGCCGCCTGACGGTAGAAGGCCAGTGCCTGTTGTTGGTCTTCAGCGACGCCGCGTCCGGTCGCCAGCAGATTGGCATAGTTGTATTGACCCCAATCCAGGCCGGCCTTTGCTGCCATCCGGTATTCCCGCGCAGCGGCCACCTCATCGACGGCACACCCCCAGCCATGCTCCTGGCAACGGCCTGCCATATTGCGTGCCATCAAGTGCCCGCTTTGGGCTGCAATCCGGAACCAGCGCAAGGCCAGCGCTTCATCGCGCGCAATGCCACGCCCTTCCAGCAGGATCTGCCCGAGCAGCGCCTGGGCATCCACCGCGCCCTCCTTCGCCGCGATCAGGATCGCTTGGGCGGCACGGACGGGGGAATCGTCAAGCATGCGTTGCAGTTGCTCGACATTGAGCACTTCTTCGCGGCGCAATAAAAAGCCCATGCTCAGACCTCGACCCAGCGGCGCAGCAAGTTGTGATACGTGCCGGTGAGTTGGATCAACGCAGGGTGGTCGGGCACATCGGCGCTCAGTTGCTGGATCGCGCCGTCCATCTCGAACAGCAGGGTGCGCTGGCTGTCTTCGCGCACCAGGCTTTGGGTCCAGAAGAACGAGGCATAGCGCGCACCGCGGGTCACGGCGTTGACTTTATGCAGGCTGGAACCGGGATACAGCACCATGTCGCCGGCCGGCAGCTTCACACGCTGCAGGCCGAAGGTGTCCTGGATCTCCAGCTCGCCGCCGTCGTATTCATCGGGGTCGCTGAAAAACAAGGTGGACGACAAATCGGTGCGCACGCGTTCGTGGCTGCCTTTGGGCTGGCGCACGGCGTTGTCGATGTGGAAATCAAAACTGCCGCCTGCGGTGTAGCAGTTGAGCAACGGCGGGAAGACCTTGTGCGGTAACGCCGCCGACATAAACAACGGGTTCTGCCACAAGCGCTCCAGCATCGCCGCACCGATTTCCTTGGCCAGAGGGTGGCCTTCAGGCAATTGCAGGTTGTGCTTGGCTTTGGCGGACTGGTGCCCGGCGGTGATTTTACCGTCGGCCCAATCGGCGTTTTCCAGGGCTTGGCGAATGCGCTGCACTTCCTCACGAGAGAACAGGCCGGGGATGTGCAGCAGCATGGGCAATACCTGAATTCGGAAAGGCGCCAATGGTATTGATTCTTATCCGCCCTGTAAAACGCCGGGACGAACGAGTCCGTAAAAACCGTAAGGAAAAAGTGTAAAGAATGTAAATTTAGTGCAATTAGCAATGTATCGCAATTGATAGAAAGTCGTGTTCACCCTATATTCCGCCGCCTCACATCCTTGGGGAAGGGACACGTCATGTCGCGCACCATTACAAAAATACCTGCCAGTTCACCTCGCATGCTGGCCTCGGCCATCGGCGTTGCCCTCAGCGCCAGCGCTATCGCCCATCAGGCGCAGGCGGCTGAAGACACTGAACAAAAAGGCCAGCGCAACAGCATCTCCCTCGGCGCCACCAGCATCACCGGGGAAGAACAGGACAACACCTCCTACCAAGTGGAAAAAGCCTCGTCGCAGAAATACACCGCGCCCTTGGTGGACACACCGCGCTCGGTCACCGTGGTGCCGCAACAAGTGCTCAAGGACACCGCCGCCACGTCGTTGCAGGATGCCTTGCGCACCGTACCGGGCATCACGTTCGGTGCCGGTGAAGGCGGCAACCCTCAGGGCGACCGCCCGTTCATCCGCGGTTTTGACGCCCAGGGCGACACTTACCTGGACGGCGTGCGCGATACCGGCGGCCAGAGCCGTGAGATTTTCGACATCGAATCGATCGAAGTCAGCAAAGGCCCGAACTCTTCGTTCGGCGGTCGTGGCTCGGCCGGTGGCAGCCTCAACCTGGTGAGCAAAACCCCACAAGCGCGGGACTTCACCAACGGCGGCTTCACCTATGGTTCCGACCAGACCCGCCGCTACGTGCTCGACGTGAACCGTCAGTTCCTCGACGACAGCGCCGCGTTCCGCCTGAACCTGATGAGCCACGAACAGAACGTCGCCGGCCGCGACGCAGTGAATTACGACCGTTGGGGCGTAGCGCCGTCGCTGACGTTCGGCCTGGGCACCCCTACCCGCGTCAACCTCAGCTACTACCACATGGAAAGCGACGACCTGCCGGATTCGGGGATTCCTTATGGCTACGGCTCATCGACCGCCACTGCCCACGTGCATGACAAACCCAACGACGGCGGCGACAGCAACAATTTCTACGGCCTCAAGGATCGCGACTTCCGCAAGACCCGCGCCGATATCAGCACGTTCTCCATCGAGCACGACCTGAACGACAACATGACGCTGAAAAACACCCTGCGCCATGGCAGCACTGGCCAGGATTACATCCTGACGCAGCCGGACGACAGCAAATTCAACGTCAACCGGTTCGGCACCGTGTGGCGCCGCGCCAACAGCCGGGTCTCGACCACAACCACCACCACCAACCAGACGGACTTGTTTGGCAGCTTCCAGGCTTTGGGCTTCAAGCACAGCTACTCCACCGGCCTGGAGTTCACCGGCGAAGAAACCCGCGTGAGCAACTACACCATCAGCCCCAACACCAACCCGGTCTGCACCGTGGCCAAAGGCAGCCTGGGCGGCCAGTGCACCTCCCTGAGCAACCCGAACCCGGATGACGCCTGGACCGGCAGCATCGCGCGCAACTATTACGGCACCGCCACCAAGGCCACCAGCCGTGGCGCCTATGTGTTCGACACCATCGAGCTGGACCCGAAATGGTTGCTGAACGTCGGCCTGCGCTACGACACCTTCGACACCGTTGCCAACACCGACTCCGCGACCGGCCGCAGCAAAATCAAAGAAGACAGCCAATTCTTCAACTGGCAAGCCGGCCTGGTCTGGAAACCGGTGGAAAACGCCAGCATCTATGCCTCCTACGCCACGTCGGCGACGCCTGCCGGTGGCCTGGTCGGTGAAGGTTCGGACGGCAACCCGCTGTCTGCCGGTGCCGCCAGCAGCGACCTGCAGCCGGAAGAGACCGTCAACTACGAGTTGGGCACCAAGTGGGACCTGTTCCACGATCGCCTGTCTCTGACCGCTGCAGTGTTCCGTACCGAGAAGAAAAACACGCGCATCCTGGTCGACGCCCTGACCTATCAGAACGCAGGTGAGTCCCAAGTCGACGGCGTGGAATTGTCCGCCAGCGGCAAGATCACCGACCAATGGCAGGTGTTCGCCGGCTACAGCTACCTCGACAGCGAGCTGGTCAAATCCGGCCTGAACGGCCGCAACGGTGTGGTCAGCTCGGGGTCGAACAAAGGCAATCAAATGCCCAATACGCCGAAGAACACCTTCAGCCTGTGGACCACCTACGACGTCACCTCCAAGCTCACCATCGGCGGTGGCGCGTTCTACGTCGACCAGGTTTATGGCGATGCAGGCAACACCGTTTACGTACCGTCCTACACCCGCTACGACGCCATGGCCAGCTACAAACTGACCAAGAACGTCGACCTGCAATTGAACGTGCAAAACCTGACGGACAAGCTGTATTACGACAAAGCCTTCTCGACGCACTTCGCCAATCAGGCGGCCGGTCGTACGGCGCTGTTGACCACCAGTTTCCACTTCTAAACAGCACTACCACGCAGCAAAAAGCCCCACGCATCGGATGCGTGGGGCTTTTGCGTGTTAAACAGAATGTTTCTCGACATGGCACGGCATAATGCGCGCCGTGCCCTACATATCCGGATAGACGAGGCGGTCAGACGTGTTGAAGAAAACCCTGTTCCAGTTGCACTGGTTCTTCGGCATTACCGCCGGGCTGGTGCTGGCCTTGATGGGGATCACCGGGGCTGCGGTCTCGTTTCAGGATGAAATACTGCGGGCGCTCAACCCCAGCGTACTGACCGTGCAAACACGCGAAGCCGGCGTACTGCCGCCCGCCGAGCTGGTGCGCAAACTGGAAGCGACCGAAGGCAAGACCGTGGCCATGCTGTTCGTGGAGAGCGAAAGCGGCAACGCCGCCCGCGTGTTCTTCACCCCGCCGCCCGGTGAACGCCGTGGCCAGTTGCGCTATTTCGATCCCTACACCGGCAACTACCTGGGCGATGTGGTCGGCCAGGAGGTCTTCGGGTTCCTGCTGCAGTTCCACCGCTTCCTGGTGATGGGCGATATCGGGCGCAACATCACCGGCGCGTGCACGCTGATCCTGGTGTTCTTCTGCCTCTCCGGTGTGTACCTGCGCTGGCCGCGCCAGGTGGCGAGCTGGCGTGCCTGGCTGACCTTGGATTGGCGCAAAAAGGGCCGTGCCTTTAATTGGGACCTGCACTCGGTATTCGGCACCTGGTGCCTGTTGGCCTACCTGCTGTCGGCGCTGACCGGGTTGTATTGGTCCTACGACTGGTACAGCCAGGGCCTGACCAAACTGCTGTCCGATGCCCCACAGAATGAACGCGTGCGCAAACGCGGACCGGCCCCCGAAGGCCCGGCGCCCGTGGCCAATTACGATGCGATCTGGAGCAGTATCTACAGCAACGCCGGCCCAGGCTTGAGTGCCTACAATATCCGCATGCCGGCCGTCGCCGGGCAACCTGCCATCGTTTACTACCTGCTGGACAACTCGCCCCATGACCGTGCGCTGAACCAGATCAACCTGGACCCGGCAACTGGCGAGGTCAAATCCCACGACCGCTACGCCAGCAAAACCCTCGGTTCCCAACTGCTGACCAGCGTCTACGCGCTGCACACCGGAAGCTACTTCGGCCTGGTGGGGCGGATCATTCTCACGCTCAGTTCAGTGCTGATGCCGTTGTTCTTCATTACCGGCTGGCTGTTGTACCTGGATCGGCGTCGCAAGAAACGCCAGGTGCGTGACGCGCGTAAAGGCCTCACGGCCAACACCAGCGATGCTCCGCCATGGTTGATCGGCTTTGCCAGCCAGAGCGGTTTTGCCGAGCAACTGGCCTGGCAGACAGCCGGCCAATTGCAGGCGGCCGGCTTGCCGGTGAAGGTGCAGTCCCTGGGCAGTGTCAGCCAGGATGACCTGCGCCAGTCGGCAAATGCGCTGTTCGTGGTCAGTACCTTCGGCGACGGCGAAGCGCCCGACAGCGCCCGCGGTTTCGAGCGCAGTGTGCTCGGTCAGGACCTGTCCCTAAAGGGCTTGAATTACTCGGTACTGGCCCTGGGTGATCGTCAATACGAACACTTCTGCGGCTTCGCGCGGCGCCTGCATTTCTGGCTGACCAACCAGGGCGGCAACGCGCTGTTTGCCCCGGTGGAAGTCGACAGCGGCGACACCACTGCGCTGCTGCACTGGCAACAACAACTCGGCCAGCTCACCGGTCACGCCCCGGCGGCCGCTTGGCCGACCGCCCAATACGAAAACTGGACGCTGGGCCAGCGCACCCTGCTCAACCGCGACAGCGCAGGTTCCGGTGTCTATTTACTGGGCCTCACCTCGCCTTCGCCACACAGCTGGCAAGCCGGTGACCTGGTGGAAGTGCTGCCGCGCAACTGCCCCTGGGCCATCGAGCACTTCCTCGAAGGCCTGGGTCTGGCTGGCAGCAACGGCGTGTTGATCGACGGCATGGCGCACACCCTCGACCAGGCTTTGGCCACTCGCCAATTGCCGACGCATCGCGCTCACCTGGTCGGCCTGCACGCCCAAGCACTGGTGGACGCGCTGGTGCCCCTGGGAATGCGCGAATATTCCATCGCCTCGATTCCCAGCGATGGCGTACTCGAATTGATCGTCCGCCAGGAACGCCACCCCGATGGCAGCCTGGGCCTGGGGTCAGGCTGGCTCACCGAACATGCCGCCCTCGGCTCAAGCATCAGCCTGCGCCTGCGCCGCAACAGTGGTTTTCATCTACCAGACATCCCCGTGCCACTGATCCTGCTGGGCAACGGCACCGGCCTGGCCGGCCTACGCAGCTTGCTCAAGGCGCGTGTTGCCGATGGCCAGCAGCGCAACTGGCTGCTGTTTGGGGAGCGCAATATCGCCCATGATTTCCTGTGCCAGGACGAGTTGCAGGGCTGGTTGGCCAGCGGTGACCTGGCGTTGCTCGATCTGGCGTTTTCTCGCGATCAGGAAGAGAAAATCTACGTGCAGGATCGCCTGCGGGAGTCAGCCGACGTGTTGCGTAAGTGGCTGAGCGACGGCGCGGCGATTTATGTGTGCGGGAGTCTGCAAGGCATGGCGGCCGGGGTGGATCAGGCGTTGGTGGACATACTCGGCAGTGAGGCCGTGGAGCGGCTGATCGAACAAGGCCGTTATCGTCGCGACGTCTACTGATTGGCAACGGTGGGAGCTGGCTTGCCTGCGACAGCGAGGGTGAATTCACTAGCGCTATCGCAGGCAAGCCAACTCCCGCCGTTTTCATTGCATTCCAAATCAGGCGGGTTGCAGCGTTTGCTCGAACACTGAGACCCCATCCAAATCCCGCAGGATGACGGTCAACTCCGCCGTCTGCCCATCTATCTGCACCTCGCCAAAAAACTGAAACCCGGCGAATGGCGACGTGTTTTGCGCCGGTGGTGCCTTCTCGAACACCACTTCAGGCCCAAAGGTCTTATCCAATGGATTAGGCCCGAAGCTCCCCGCGTTCAACGGCCCGGCCACAAACTCCCAGAACGGCTCAAAATCCTGGAACGCCGCACGATCCGGGTGATAGTGATGTGCCGCGCAGTAATGCACATCCGCCGTCAGCCATACGTGGTTGCGCACCTTCTGCGCCCTTAAAAAACCCAGCAGCTCGGCAATTTCCAACTCACGCCCTTGCGGTGCGCCAGGGTCGTTGTTGGCAATCGCTTCCCAGCGCGGTACGCCGGGGCTTACTTCGCCGTCGGGTACACCCAGCCCAATAGGCATGTCCGCCGCGATGACTTTCCACTGCGCCTGCGACCCCTTGAGTTCACGCTTGAGCCAGTCCAATTGCTCCCGGCCCAGGAAGGGTTTTTCAGCGCCCAGGTTGTCATCGTTCGGCCCGCGATAGCTGCGCATATCCAGCACGAACACCTCCAGCAACGGCCCATAGCTGAGCTTGCGATAAATCCGCCCGCCGCCATCGGCGCTCTGCCGGCGCATCGGTGAATATTCCAGCCACGCCTGGCGTGCACGGCCGACCAAGGTGTTGATGTCCTTGACCTGGTAACGCTCATCCAACTGCTTGCTCGGCGACCAGTTGTTCACCACTTCATGGTCGTCCCACTGCCAGATCTGCGGCACTTCGGCGTTGAAGCGACGGACATTTTCGTCCATCAGGTTGTAGCGGTAATTACCGCGATATTCATCCAGGGTTTCGGCGACTTTGCTCTTGGCTTCGGTGGTGATATTGCGCCAGATACGTCCGCTTTCGGTCGTCAGTTGTGCCGGTACCGGGCCGTCGGCGTAGATGGTGTCGCCACTGTGGATAAAAAAGTCCGGCAAACGCAGGCGCATGGCTTCATAGATGCGCATGCCGCCAATGTCCGGGTTGATGCCGAAGCCTTGGCCGACGGTGTCGCCGCTCCACACGAAACGAATATCGCGGCGCTGTTGCGGCACACTGCGCAGGTGGCCGAACCACGGCTCGCTGGCGACGCCGGTTTGGGCATCTTCGAAATGCACGCGGTAGAAAATCGCCTGATCGGCGGGCAGCCCGGTGAGTTCGACGCGGGCCGTGAAGTCGGTCCGGTTATCGGCCAGGGCCGAAATGAATTTGCGCGGGTTGCTGAATACGCTGCGGGTGTCCCACTCCACCACCATGCGCGCCGGGCGATCGCTGCGGCTCCAGATCATGGCGCGATCACCGAGCAGATCGCCGGACTGCACGCCGTCGGTGAGTTGCGGCCGGTCCTTCACAGAGGCGATCACCGCCGGGGCCAGGCCCGGCAGCAACAGGCCGGCGCCGACGGCTTGCATCACGCGGCGGCGGCCGAGATCGAAGTGGCTCATGCAGGTGCCCTCTTGAGTATCAAAAGGGCCACTACAGCATGGGGTTATGACACGGGTGCGACAGTCAGCTCTTGCGCTTCCGGACGTTTGATCAAGGCGTACACCAGACCGGTCAGCAAGCTGCCCGCGACAATCGCCAGCAGGTACAGCAGCGCATGGTTCATCGCATTCGGGATGACCAGCACCGCCAGGCCGCCGTGGGGCGCCGCGAGCTTGCAACCAAAGTACATCGACAGCGCGCCGGCCAACGCGCCACCGGCGATGCTGGCCGGGATCACGCGCAGCGGGTCTTTGGCCGCAAAGGGAATCGCGCCTTCGGAGATAAACACCATCCCGAGAATGATCGCCGCCTTGCCGGCCTCGCGCTCTGTTTGGGCAAACTTGCGGCGTGCCAGGAACGTAGCGATGCCCATGCCGATCGGCGGCACCATGCCGGCCGCCATGGTGGCGGCAATCGGCGCGCCACTGTGCGCCGCCAGCATGCCGACGGAAAACGCATAGGCGGCCTTGTTGATCGGCCCACCGAGGTCGACGCACATCATGCCGCCCAACAGAATACCCAGCAGCACGGCGTTAGTGGTGCCCATGGTGTTGAGGAATTCCGTCAGGCCCACAAGCATGCGCGCCACCGGTGGCCCGACCAGGTAGATCATCGCCAGGCCGGTGAACAGGCTCGCCAGCAACGGGATGATCAGGATCGGCTTGAGCGCATCCAGGCTTTGCGGCAACTGCACCGCGCGGGTGATCAGCTTGACGCAATAACCGGCGAGAAAACCGGCAAATATCCCGCCGATAAAACCAGCGCCCAAGGTGGTCGCCAGCAACCCGCCGATCATGCCGGGGGCCAACGCAGGACGGTCGGCAATGGAATAAGCGATGTAGCCCGCCAGCAGCGGCACCATCAACATGAAGGCCTGATCGCCGACGGTTTTCAAGGCAGCAGCCAGTGTGCCTTTCTCTTCAAAAGCAGTGATGCCGAACATGAAGGACAACGCAATCAACAACCCGCCCGCCACCACCATCGGCAACATGAACGACACACCGGTCAGCAGGTGTTTGTAAACGCCGGTTTTTTCTTTCTTGGCCACGGCACCGCTGGCCGCACTTTCCACTGCGCCTTCAGCAAGGGCCTTGTTGAGGGTGGCTTCGGATTGCTTGAGGGCAATGCCGGTGCCGCAGCGGTAAATTTTCTTGCCGGCGAAGCGCTCGGTAGCGACTTCGATATCCGCCGCCAACAGCACCACATCGGCCTCAGCGATAGCCTGCGGGCTCAAGGGCGTGCGTGCGCCGACCGAGCCCTGGGTCTCGACCTGCAAGTCGTAGCCCAGCCGCTTGGCGGTCTGCTGCAAGGCTTCGGCGGCCATGAAGGTGTGCGCCACGCCCGTCGGACAAGCCGTGATTGCCACAATACGTGGTGCATTTTCAGCCGCCTGCTGCGTGGCGACATACACCTGGGCTTCTTCAGCGCCGCGACGCAATACGGCGTCGACATCCGCCAGCGCCTGGGCCGGCGTGCTCTGGAACACGCGCTTACCGACAAACCGCTGCATATCCACCGGGGTACTGCTGACCAACAACACCCATTCGGCATCGTCGATCGTGGCCTGGGAGAGCTGGCGTTCCGGGCGCTGCACATCCACCACTTCAACGCTGGTGCTCCAGCCCTGGCGCTGTGCGGCGGCGTCCAACAAGCGGGCGCACAGCACACTGGTGACCATGCCGTTCGGGCAGGCGGTAACAATGGCTAACTTCATCACAAACCCTCTTATTGTTCTGTCAGCGAGCGCACTTGAACGCCGCTTTCGAGACGCGCCAACTGCGCGTGATCGCTGATGCCAAAACCGATCTGCGTCACCGCCATCGCGGCAATCGCCGTGGCGCGGCGCAAGGTCTGTTCCGGCGTATCCCCGGTGAGCAGACCATGGAGCATACCGGCCAGCAGCGAATCGCCGGCGCCTACGGTGCTGGCGACCGTGACCTTGGGCGGTGTGGCCTGCAGCGCCGAGTTCGGGCTGTACCAGCTCACGCCGGCGGCACCGTCGGAGACCACCACATGTTCGACACCTTGCCGGTGCAGTTGGCTGACCGCATCGGTGGCGTTATCCAGGGCTTCGGCCAGCTCTTCAGTATTGGGTTTGACCAGCCATGGGCCGGCCAGCAAACCCGCGCGCAGTGCTTCGCCGCTGGTGTCCAAAGCGACTTTCAAACCATAGCGTTTCAACTGCTCCAACAGCCCTTTGAACCACTGCGGGCTGACGCCGCGTGGCAAGCTGCCGGCCACCACCACCGCATCAAAGCCGGGAGCAATCTGCGCCAGTTTGTCCAGCAAGGCGTTCTGCGCCTGTTCCGTCACCTGCGGCCCCGGTGCATTGATGTCGGTGACCCGGCCATCCTGCTCGGCAATCTTGATATTGCTGCGGGTTTCACCGGGCACGCGGATAAACGCGTCGGTAAACCCACGCTGTGCAATGAGCGCTTCAAAGGCCTGGGGGTTGCCTTCACCGAGAAAGCCGCCCACGGTCAATTCATGGCCCAGGTCGGCCAGCACCTGCGCCACGTTCACACCCTTGCCGGCGGCATGGGTTAGCAGGGTTTCGCTGCGGTTGACTTCACCCGGTTCCAGGCGCGCCAGGCGTACCGTCAGATCCAACGCCGGGTTCAGCGTCAGGGTCAGAATCCTTGCCATCTATACGGCCTCCACTAGGGCTCGCACTTCGGCAGGTGAGCCCACCGCCAGTGCTTTTTGCGCCAGGCCCTGGGCCTCGCTCAGACTGAATTCGCGCACGCGCGCCTTCACTTCGGGAATGCTGCGGGCGGACACGCTCAACTCATCCACCCCCAGGCCGACCAATACCGGCACTGCCAACGGATCCGCCGCCAGCTCGCCGCACACGCCTACCCATTTGCCATGGGCATGGGCTGCACGCACGGTGATGTCGATCAGTTGCAACACTGCCGGGTGCAGGCCATCGGCCTGAGCGGACAGGGTCGGGTGGCCACGGTCGATGGCCAGGGTGTACTGGGTCAGGTCGTTGGTGCCGACGCTGAAGAAGTCCACTTCCTTGGCCAATACCGGCGCGAGCAACGCGGCCGACGGCACTTCGATCATGATGCCCAGTTGCAGGTCCGCCACCGGGATTTCCAGACGCAGGCGCTCGGTCATGTCACGGGCGGCGCGCCACTCATCGACGCTGCCGACCATGGGGAACATGATGCGCAGCGGACGGTTGTCCGCCGAGCGCAGCAGCGCCCTCAGTTGGGCTTCCATGATCTGCGGGCGTTGCAAGGTGAGACGAATGCCGCGCACGCCGAGGAAGGGGTTTTCCTCTTCGGCGATCGGCCAATAAGGCAGCGGTTTGTCGCCGCCCACATCGAGGGTGCGCACGACCAGCGGACGACCGGCGAGACCATCGAGGACGCGGCGGTATTCGGCTTCCTGGGTAGCCTCGTCCGGCGCTTGCGGATGGGCCATGAAGATCAGTTCGGTGCGCAGCAAGCCGATGCCTTCGGCGCCCTGCTCCACCGCGCTGGCGACGCCAGCGCTTTCGCCGATGTTGGCGAACACTTCCACGGCATGACCGTCACGGGTCAACGCGGGTTCGTGGCGTTGTGCCGAGGCCGCTTGCAGGCGTTGTTCGCGGGTGTCGCGCTCGACCGTGGCGCGTTGCAGGGTAGCGGCGTCGGCATCCACATGCAGGCGCCCGCGCTGGCCATCCAGCAACAACGGCGTACCGGCGGCCAACAGCAACACCGCCGGACCGGCGCCCACCAGCGCGGGAATACCGAGGGCGCGGGCGACAATGGCACTGTGGGCCGTCGCGCCGCCGCGGGCGGTGAGGATGCCAGCGACGCGCGCCGGATCAAGCCGGGCCACATCAGACGGACCGACTTCGTCCATCACCAGAATGTAAGGCTCACTCGGTTCCTGGGCGGTTTCGACGCCACACAGTTGCGCCAGCACACGACGGCCAATGTCACGCAGGTCGGCGGCACGCTCGGCGAGCAAGGCATCCTGCAACGACTCCTGCTGTTTGGCCGCCGCTTCGATCACACTCATCCATGCCGCCTCAGCGCTTTCGCCTTGCTTGAGGCGCGTGTCGACTTCGTCGGTGAGTTCAGGGTCGTCGAGCATTTCCTGGTGGGTGACGAAAATCTCGCGGATCGCCTTGGACTGGCTGCGTTCGATCAGCCCCTGGATATCACGGCGCACATCGGCCAGGGCGCTGTGCAGGCGCTCGCGCTCGATGGCGCAAGATTCGCCGCGCAGTGGGTAATCGAAGACTTGCAGAACCTGAATGTGCGCAGGGCCGATAGCGATGCCCGGCGCAGCGGCGATGGCCTGAACCTGGCTACCGGCCAAGGGTGCGCTGAGCTCCGGCTCGATATCGAGGACTTCAGGCTGGACGCTCACGGTCGGCAGCGGCTCGACGTCTTCACCCAGGCCTTCTTCCACCGCTGCCAGCAGTGCGGGCAGCGCGTCGCCAGCAATGCTCGGTTCGGCGATAAATTCCAGCACCTGGCCGCGACGCGCGCCGAGGCTCAGCAATTTACTCAGGCTTTTCACCGACACGGCGCCCACCGGGCCATCGACGATGCGCACACGGAGATCGCCGTCAAAACTTTTCGCCAACTGCGCAAGGATCTTCGCCGGGCGCGCGTGCAGGCCGTGGGCGTTGGCCAGGGTAATGCGCGCAGCAGGCCAGTCTGGTGGCAATTCTCCACCGAGCACTTCAAGCACGGCGCGGCTGCTGGTGGCGCGGCCGAGTTCCTGGCCGCGACCTTCTATCAGCAAGGCGCATAAGCGTTCGAGCAGCGTCTGGTGGGCTTCCCCCAGGCTGGCCAGGCAGAACAGGCCATTGAGCGGCTGGCCGAGGTAGCGCATAGGTTTGTCCGGGGTGACAAACGCCAGGCCCGGGCGCTTGACGGTCTGCTCGCTGTGCAACCACCACAGGCCATCGCCCAGGGGCAGCGCATCGACCTGCTGCAACACGGCAGCGAAACCATTGCTCACACAATCGGCCTGACGCAACAGCCGTGCACCGCGCCATACCAGCTCTTCGAAGTCGTCAGCGGACACGCCCAGGCCGATCATCTGCGCATCCAGCGCCAGTTCCTGCGGCGCACCCTGCAGCAGTTTCAACAGCGCTTCGGCGCTACCGGCACGGCGCAGAGCCTGGCCCAGGTCGGTTTCACCGAGGGCGCGGGTGAGCAGTTGCAACAGGCGCAGGTGTTCGTCGGATTTGGCGGCAATGCCGATGGCCAGGTACACGATCTGGCCGTCCCCCCAGTCCACCCCTTCGGGAAACTGCAGCAGGCGCACACCGGTGGAGAACACCTGATCGCGCGTTTCGGGAGTGCCGTGGGGAATGGCAATGCCTTGACCGAGGAAGGTCGAGCCTTGGGCTTCACGGGCTTGCAAACCGCTGAGGTATCCCTCGGCGACCAGGCCGTCGGCCACCAGTTTTTCAGCGAGCAGGTGCAAGGCAGCAGATTTGTCCACGGCCACCTGGCCCATGGAAATCTGCTCTACAGTGAGCTCAAGCATGCCGTTCTCCTAGTTAGTGCGGTGGCGCACTAGGTATTGTTTTAAACAAACAGTGTAAAGGGTGTTCATGATTAACTGACTAAGTAGTCAATTGGCAGTAGCCACTCAGTCGCGAACGTCGTAAAAATACGCTGGCTGAAACGTTTAATCTAGATCTTATGGAAGACTACGCGTTAATTGCGCATCCTTGAAGAACCACTCGGCGCTTGAGCCAGGACATTGGTCGTGTACAGGAATCGGTTACGATTGGAGAAAATGTCGGGGCCCGCTCCAGAAAACAAGGAAATCCCGGTTTGAAACTCAGTGATATCGCCCGTCTTGCCGGTGTGTCCGTAACCACCGCCAGCTACGTCATCAACGGCAAGGCCGAACAGCAACGCATCAGCAACGCCACCGTCGAACGGGTGCGTGCTGTGGTCGAAGCCCATGGTTTTACCCCCAACCCTCAGGCCGCCGGGCTGCGCAGTCGGCACACGCGCACCTTGGGCTTTATCCTGCCCGACCTGGAAAACCCCAGTTACGCACGCATCGCCAAGCTTTTGGAGCAAGGTGCCCGGGCGCGCGGCTATCAACTGCTGATCGCCAGTTCCGACGACGATGCCGACAGCGAGCGTCAATTGCTGCAACTGTTCCGCGCCCGGCGGTGTGACGCGCTGTTTGTCGCCAGTTGCCTGCCGGCCAGCGATGACAGTTACCGCGAGCTGCAGGCCAAGGGTTTGCCGGTGATTGCCATCGACCGGGTGATGGGCGCAGATCAATTCTGCTCGGTGGTCAGCGACGACCGCCAGGCGTGCCAGCAATTGACCAGCAGCCTGTTGCAACCCCTGCCCAAGCAGATTGTGCTGATCGGCGCGCGGCCCGAGCTGAGCATCAGCCAGGAGCGTGCCGCCGGTTTCCGTGAAGCGCTGGAAGGGTTCACCGGCGAGGTGATCGTCGAACACGGCGAAGCCTTCAGCCGCGACTGTGGCCGACAGTTGATGGAGCAACTTCTGCAGCAACTGGGGCACTTGCCTGACGCACTGGTGACCACGTCCTACGTGCTGCTGCAGGGCGTGTTCGACGCGCTGCATGACTTCCCACTCAAATCGCGGCCGCTGCGCCTGGGCACCTTTGGTGATACACAGTTGCTGGATTTCCTGCCGCTGCCGGTCAACGCCATGGCCCAGCAACATCAACTGATCGCCGAGACCGCGCTGCGCCTGGCCCTGGTCGCGGTCGAAGACGAGCAGTACCAACCCGGCGTGCATGCCATCGGCCGGACGTTCAAGCAGCGTATTCGCGAGGCTTGAGCGTGGAGCTGATCGACACCCACACCCATTTGGACTTCCCGGATTTCGACAGCGATCGCCGGGAAGTCCTCGCTCACAGCCGAGCGCTGGGCGTGCGACGCATGGTGGTGCTGGGGGTGTATCAGCAGAATTGGCAGCGGCTGTGGGATCTGGTGCAAACGGACGAAGGCTTGTTCGCTGCGTTTGGCCTGCACCCGGTCTACCTCGATGACCATTGCCCCGCCGACCTGACGGAGCTCGGCGACTGGCTGACTCGCCTGCACGGTCACCGGCAACTGTGTGCGGTAGGCGAAATCGGGCTGGATTACTTCCTCGAACAGTTGGACCGCGAACGCCAGCAAAGCCTGTTTGAGGCCCAACTGAAACTGGCCGTGGACTTCCAGCTGCCGGCGCTGCTGCATGTCCGTCGCAGCCACGCGGACGTCATCGCTACCCTCAAGCGCATTCGCCTGCCCCGTGGCGGCATCATCCATGCGTTTGCCGGTAGCCGCGAAGAAGCCCGCGAATACATCAAGCTCGGCTTCAAACTCGGGCTGGGGGGCGCCGCCACTTGGCCTCAGGCCCTGCGCATGCACAAGGTGCTGGCCCACCTGCCGTTGGACGCCGTGGTACTGGAAACCGACTCACCGGATATGGCGCCCGCCATGTATCCCGGCCAGCGCAACAGCCCCGAACACCTGCCGGCTATCTGCACTGAGCTTGCCGAGCGCATGGGCATCAGCCCTCTATTGCTGGCTGAGGCGAGCACACGCAATGCGTGCGAGCTGTTCAACTGGTAGCGCGGGCGTTACCCGTTGCAGATTCAAGATCAGGCGCTGGCGATGACGGGCGTATCGCAACACCAGCAAATGCACCAGTAAGACCACCAACGAGATGTTGAATTGGCCGATCACACTGATCAGCCCCACCCACTCCGCCACCAACGCCACGATCAGCACCATGCAGGTCAACACCACCATGCTCGGGCGCACCAGCGCCCACTGGTCCAGGGACCTGAACTGGCGCAACTGTCGAGGGCAGTTCAGTTGCAAGATCCATTGGCAGTAAGGGCAATCGAACGGTTCTTCGATGGCGATGGCGTTGAGTTGCCAAGGCTTGAGATTAAAGGTGATATCACAATGGGCGCAGTGCCCTTTGATGCCGATCGCAGCGGTCATCGCTGTGCCTCCCCCGGACTTGAAATCGAGTGAAACAAGTTTCACCCATTCACGGCTTCAGAAAAGAGACGCAGCAAAATCAGGACAAGCGCCACACCATGAAACGATAAATCCTACATTCAATTCTCATACCCGAAACGCGCCGATCAATTGTTTCAACTCAATCACCTGCAGCGACAGCTGTCGACTCGCCGCTTCGGTCTGATACGCGCCCTCGGCGGCATGCTCACCAGCCCGATTGATTTCAACGATGTTCTGGTCAATATCGTGGGCGACGGCGGTTTGTTGCTCCACAGCGGCGGCGATCTGCTGGTTTTGATCGACGATCATCCCGACGGCGCCGAGGATATTTTCCAGGGCTTGCTGAACCCTTTCCGACTGCCCCACGGTGCCACTGGCCATATCATGACTGCTGCCCATGGCTTTCACGGCCGCCGCCACGCCGCTTTGCAAGCGGCTGATCATCTGCTCGATCTCCTCGGTGGAGTGCTGGGTACGGCGCGCCAGGGTCCGCACCTCATCGGCCACCACCGCAAACCCACGCCCTTGCTCGCCGGCGCGCGCGGCCTCGATGGCCGCGTTGAGCGCCAGCAAGTTGGTTTGTTCGGCGATGCTTTTGATCACTTCCAACACGCTGCTGATGGACTGGCTGTCGGTGGCCAGTTGGTTGATTACCTGCACCGACTGATCGATCTCCGTCGCCAGTCGCGCAATGCTGCCCTGCTGGGATTGCACCAGGCTGCGGCCGCTGACGGTTTCGTCGTTGACGCTGTGGGCACTGCTGACCGCCGCCGCCGCACTGCGCGCGACTTCCTGGGCAGTGGACGACATCTGGTTCATGGCCGTCGCCACCTGTTCGATCTGCATACGCTGCCCGGAAACGGCCTGGTTGCTCTGGGCCGAGACCGTCTCCACCTGCCCGGCCTGCAGCTCGACCTGACTGACGGTGTGCCCGACGCGCTCGATCAAGTCATGGATCTTCGCCACGGTGCCATTGAACACCTGGCCGAGGTCACCCAGCTCATCGCGGCTTTGCGCGACAAAGGTGACGGTCATGTCGCCGGCCGCGACCTTATCCATCATCGCGCCCAAGCGCCGCAAGGTGGTGCGCGTGGAGGCGTAGAAGCCTGCATACAAGTAGAAAATCAGCAGGAACACCGCGCTGAGGGCCGAGACCAGCACCACCATATGCGTACGGTTCTGTGCCAGGCGTTGCTCCAATTGCTGCCCGAGGAACGTCAGGGTGGCGTCATCCAACTGGTACGTCTGGGCCATCAATCGGCTGACGCCGTCGTAGAAATCCTGCCAGGGCGCGTCGAGGGTTTCGGCCATCACAACCTGTTCTTCAAACAACTCGCTGCCTTGCTTGAGGCTGGCGTTGCTGGACTTGGCCAGGCCGTCGAGAGCCGCATGGGCGGCTTTGCTGGAGCCCAAGGCATCTTGCAACTTCAGGCCATATTCGGCCTGGATTTTTTCCAATTGCTGCAACAGCTCGTCAAACCGTGTGCTGGACGACGAGTTGAGAAAACCCTGCCCCAGGGAATACGCGCCCATTGCTCGACCTTCACCCAGGGTCTGGGTGACGAGTGGGGTCACGCTGGTGATCAGCTCACTGAGTTGGCGCAGGTCGCTCTGGGGGTCGCGGCTCAAACCGGCTTGGCTGGCAATGATCTGGCTGAGCATCTGCGCCTTGTTGAGCAACTTGCCGATCAAAGCACTTTTGCTCAGCAACGACGTTTCCTGTTGCTGGGCCTTGAAGGCTGCGATCAACTCGTCGCGCTTGGCGTCAAAAGCGGCAATTTGCTCGGGCTCAGTCGCCATGGCGTTGAGGCTTTGCAGGCGGCTCAGCACGCTTTGTTCCAGGGCGCTGATCTTGCCCTCAAGATCGCCCGCCTTGCCGGACTGGCCCAGCGTGGCGTTGATCTGCACCTGGTTGTTGAGGGTTTCCAGGTCGCGGCGCAGGGCCAGGCTGCTACCGAGCAAATCAAGGCTCTGCAGCTCCACCCGCGTGCCCTGGTATTCGCGCCACGAATCACGCACCAGGTAATAGTTGGTCGCCAGCATCGGCAGCAGGAACAACACGCTGATCAAGCTGAACTTCATGCCGAAGCTCAGGCGGTTCATCAGCGCGACGGCGGGATAGAGCAAGCTCTTCACAGGTTAACTCCCTTTCTTTTATTTTTATCGAGGCGCAGGGCGGCAGTTAGCCAGCATCTGTATAGCTCAATTTGAAAGGGAGTTTTGTAACTTAAGGTTAATGAGATAGGGCGTTAAGGCAACACCGTCCAGATCGCAAACCCGGCGTACCACAGCACCGCCGCACGCAAAAGCAGTTCCCAGAGGCGGTCCAGGCTGTTGATGCCATCGGGGCCGACCGCCGGTGGCGGGATTTCAGCGGCGACCAGGCCGACTTTTTCCACCAGTTCGGCGGCGCTGATGTCCCAGCTCAACAGTTCGTGCAGCATAACGCGGCCCACGGCGACGAAGTTGCCCACCAGGGCAAAACTGGCTGCCAGCAGGCGCACCGGCAGCCAGTCAAATGCGTGGCGCAGTTGCCCGGCCCGCTCGGCCACCAGAGGGTTCTTGCTGTATTCACTGGCCAGTGCGAGCAAGCGATAAGCCAGCGCGGCAACCGGGCCCAACAGGAAGTACCAGAAAATCACCGCGAAAAAGCTCTGGTAGGCCTGCCACAACAGATGGCCCTGGACGCGTTCGAGCAACTGTTCACCACTGTCGGCGCTCAGATTCAGGTCACGCTCGGCGACATGCTCGGCGGCTTGCAGGTCGCCCCGTCGCCAGGCGTCGCGAAAGGGACCCAGCCCGGCGAGCAGATCACCACGGCCCAGGCTGTAGATCACCACCAGCAGGTGCACCGGCAGCGCTAACAGTCCGTAGGCCACCGGTTCCAGCACCAGCAGCAACAACGCCAGCAAGGCCACCGGTAATAACACCAGCAATGCCAGGATCAACCAGGGCTGCTTGCCCATGCGTGGGCTCGATTCCAGCTTGGCCAGTTCACGCAGCCAACCACCATCACGCTGTAACCGCTGGCGCAGGGCCGAGAACTTCTCGATCCATACGGCCAGCACCAACACCAGGAAACTCATCGTGCGTGTCCTCCATCCTGCAGGGCGCTGCGAAAGCGCGTCCAATCAAAAGCCGGGCCGGGATCGGTCTTGCGACCCGGAGCGATATCGCTGTGACCACAAATGCGCTGAGGCGTGATGTCGGGGTAAGCCGCCAGCAACTGGCGGGTCAGGTCGTTCAACGACGCATATTGGGCGTCAGTGAACGGCTGGTCATCCGTGCCTTCGAGCTCAACCCCCAGGGAAAAGTCATTGCAGGTATCCCGACCCTCGAACTGTGAGATCCCGGCATGCCAGGCCCGGTCGAGACAGGACACAAACTGCGTCACCGCACCATCACGCTCAATCAGAAAATGCGCAGACACCCGTAGGTCGGCGATCCCTTCAAAGTAGGGATGTTCCGTGACATCCAGACGGTTCTGGAAGAATTCCTGCACTTTGCCGGTGGCGAACTGCGCCGGCGGCAGGCTGATGTTATGCACCACCAGCAGTGAGATTTCGCCGGCGGGGCGCTCGTTGTAGTTGGGCGAAGGGCAATGACGGATGCCTTTGCACCAACCGCTGGTGGGGTCCAACTGCATACAGGTTCCTTGAACGAGACAACATGTGACCAGTATGCCGCGTTCGCCCCTTCGGTTGCGATCACTTGCCGCGATTGAGTTGACGCAGTTTGCCCACGACGGCAGTCAAGGCACGCTCGAACAAGGGGCCAGCGTCCAGGGTGTGCAGCGCGCCCCGCTTGAACGCCACTGCCAGTTGGCCCGCGCTTTTCTCTAACACCTTGAGCCCCGTGCGGCTGGTGAAGACATAGGTGTCGGCCGGCGCCATGATCGCCGTCAGCCGGCAGCGCAGCGTAGTCGCTTCGTCTCCCTCGAACACCACCCAATCACCCACCTTGAGCTGTCGGGCTTTCAGCAGGTCGGGGTCGTTGTCCGGCAGATCGCGGACCGGATCGGGTAACGCAGAGGTCAGTACAAACGGCTCACGCACTTCGATCCATTCGTCGCCCCCGCCAGGGGCCTGGACATGCAAGGCCTGCAAACGCACGAAAAACTCGCGGGTGCTGAAGGGGTCGAACGCGGCGCTGGTCAATCCGTCGCGCAGGGCCTTGAGCAAGCCCGGCAGTTGCCCCAGCAAATGACGCCCGGCTTCAGTGTCTTGCTGCAGGCCGACGCTCCAGATCAGTTCGTCCATGGTGCGCAGCCCCGCCTGCCATTGCACCGACTGCTCGCCATGCTTGAGGCTGGCCAGCAACAGCACCTGGCTCCAGGCCTGCTGCAGGAATTGCACGACCGGACGCGGCAGCGTCTTGCCAAGCAGGCGTTTGTTCAGCACATCGGCCACGCGCTGACGCGCAGCTTCGGTGCGCACACGCCCGGCTTCGGCATCACGGGTGTGCTGTTCAAGCAAGTCGCTGCGCCGTCGCTCATCAGCGGTGAAGGCGCTGAACTCGGCGAGCAATTGGGAAAAGATCACCGGGTCTTCGACAAATTCATTGAGCAAGCGCTGCACCACCTGCTCGATGCGCAGGTACAGAGGGTCGCGCTGGCTGGCGCCCATGGCAGCGGTGGCGATTTCATTGAGCAGGCGTCGCGCCGGGTGGCTGGCTCGACTGAAAAGGCTCTTGTCCAGCACCGCCACTTTCAGCATCGGGATCTGCAGGCGACCGATCAAGGCCTTGTAGGCATCGGGCACGGCCCGGTCGTTGAGGATGAATTCGAACAGCAACGCGACCAGGTTGATCACATCTTCGTCCGCCTCCTCCACCACCCGCGACTTACCGCTCTTGACGCTGACGCGGGTGAGCAACTGTTCAAGCTGGTTGCGCAGGTCGAAATCATCCTCGACCTCAGGCTCGGGTACATATTGCTGCAAGTGGGACAGCAGGCGCAGCAGGTCACGGGGGGAGATGGGCAAGGGTTCGGCGCTGGCTTCAAGGGTCGGCGCCACGCTACCGCGTACCGCGGTGAGCAACGGCTGCAGCGCAGCGAAGGCTTCCTGGCCATTTTCGTCGACAGGCGGCAAGGTTTCTTCGCGCGCAAGCTCACGGGCCTCACGCGCCTCACGCCGGCGGGACGGTACGGCCTTGAGTTCAGGCAACACACCGGTCGCGACCAGCAACTGATTGGCTTCGCCGTACAGTTGGTCGGCGTCACTGAGTACGTATTTTTCAAACAGCTTGAGCATGATCAGTTTGACGCGGATCTCCACGCCCAGGCTGCGTCCCGCCCGCAGGAAGCACTCACACAGCAGTGCTGGCCCCAATGGGTTCTCGCGATCATCCAGGTGGTTGCCGAGCAACGCGCTCAAGCGCGCCGTGAGTTGCCCCAGGGCTAGGCCATCACGATGCCGCACCCGATCCAGCATTGCTTCAAGCGTAACGGCTTTTTCCAGGTCATCCATGGATGAGCCCGGTGCCGCGTCGTAGGAAACCACTGGCACCAACTGCAATTCCCCCCGCCCTGCCTGACCCAGGCTGGCGAAGGCTTCAAACAGGCGCTCCATGAACACGCGCTCGAAGTTCTTGCGCTTGAGGCGCAGGTCGCGCATGGCCTCGAAGAAAATATGATGGTCGAGGTTGTTGCGCGCCTTGTCGGCCATTTCGAACAAGGTGTCGTCGGCGTTATCGAACAGGTCCTGCAGCCCTTGCTGCAGCTGTTGCGCCGCCTTGTCGCGGACCTGCAGCAACACTACCGGCAGTCTGGCGAGCGGCGATGGCGTGGCGGACGCCTTATTGAAAGGCACCACCTTTGCGTCATTGTGCATCCTGGCCTCCTGAAACGGCGGTATCTTTCTGAACGTCAAAGCTATGACGCCAATTGCAAGGCGCTAGATTATCTGGCAAATGAGGGCAGGTGCGCCAGCAAACTCTGCCTTTGCACGGTAAATGAGTAGTGAGCCTGGGTTCGAACGCGCACTGCCCCTATAATCGGGGCACTTTGTCTGTGGAGCCTGTTATGCCGAATCTCCGTCTTGCCGACCTCACCGCCGAAATCGAAGCCAACGTGCGCCGCGCACTGCTGGAAGACATCGGCAGCGGCGACATCACTGCGCAGTTGATCCCGGCCGAACGGCTGGCCACGGCCACCATCATTACCCGCGACACCGCTGTCATCGCCGGAACGGCCTGGGTGGATGCGGTGTTCCGCCAACTGGACCCTCGGGTTGCCGTGCATTGGCAAGTGGCTGACGGTGAGCGCGTCAGCCCCAATCAGGTGCTGTTCCGCCTTGAAGGCCCGGCACGCTCGCTGCTCAGCGGCGAACGCTGTGCGCTGAATTTCCTGCAGTTGCTGTCCGGGGTCGCCACCCGCGCGCAATTTCTCGCGGACTTTGTCGCCAGCACCCAGGTCAAGCTGCTGGACACCCGCAAAACCCTGCCGGGGCTGCGCCTGGCGCAGAAATACGCAGTGACTTGCGGTGGCTGCCACAACCACCGTATCGGCTTGTATGACGCGTTCCTGATCAAGGAAAACCATATCGCGGCCTGTGGCGGCATTGCCCAGGCAATCACGGCCGCCCACAAGATCGCCCCCGGCAAGCCGGTGGAAATCGAAGTTGAAAGCCTGGATGAGCTGCGCGAAGCCCTGGCGGCGGGCGCGGATATCATCATGCTCGATGAGTTGAGCCTGGACGATATGCGTGAAGCCGTGCGCCTGAACGGCGGTAAGGCGAAGCTGGAGGCCAGCGGCGGGATCAATGAAAGCACCCTGCTACCCATCGCCGAGACCGGGGTGGATTACATCTCGATTGGCGCGATGACCAAGGATGTGAAGGCGGTGGATTTGTCGATGCGCCTTAGCATCTGAGGCGCCTTGACTGCAGGAGCGAGCTTGCCCGCTCCTGCGGACTGCTTTTAAACCACCAGGTCATTCATTTCGCAATATTCTTCCCATTCGACACCCAGCACTTCGGCCGCCTCTTTATGCAAGGCCAGTCGCGCCGCTTCGAACGCTTCCGGTGTCGAGGTGTACTTGAGGGTCAGCTCCCAGGGCTGGTAGCCCTGGCTCTCGGCCTCATCCTCGAATGCCCACTGGATCTGGTCACGCTGATCATCGGCGCTCAGGTCCTTGATCTCTTCTTTCAGCTGCGGCGTGTCCTCAAGGTACTTCTTGAGTGCTTCTTCGTGCCGAACTTCCTGGGTCATTTCAGTCGTGGTCATGTTGTTCTCTTAGATCGAGGAATGGGGATGCATCTGGGTCATCAAGGTTGCGCAGATACAAAAGAGCGGGCGCAAATACCAGCTCGTCTGGCCTTCAGAACCATTCTGGGATCAACTGAAAACAGTACTGCCTTTGTTGCCTTTTTGCCCGAGACAGGAATCGAACCTGCGACCTTCGCGTTACGAGTGCGCTGCTCTACCGGCTGAGCTACACGGGCGGTGGGCTAAAGCTAGCACCGCATCGAGAGTCCGGCAACTTGCCGCCGTCAGCGGGCAATCACACCTTGGGCCCAGAAGCGTGGTTGCAGGTAATCGCCATGGGCGTCCAGGTACTGCTGCTGGGCCTGTTTGAAGTGCGGCACATCGCGCAACGCAATAAAAATCAGCAGACCAACGGCCAACACGCTCAGTGCTTTCCACGCCCCCCAGGCCCATGATCGTTCGACCGCTGCCGGAGCTCGCCATACGTGCAACGCCATCAGCCAGCCCACCACCAGCGCCAGCCAGACCTGGGAGTTAGGCATCACAATCACACCATCGACCATGGACTGCACTAACGCACCCACCAGCGCCGCAAACAGGCAGAGCCGCAGCAGGTCTGCACGCTCGGCGCTCAGCGCGCGCTTACGCAGTACACCGAACGTTGCCCAGCCCCCTCGCCAAGCCAACACCGCAACGCACAAAGCCGATGGCACCCCCCACTCACTGGTCCATTGCAGGATGGCCTGGTGGGGATGAGCGGCAATACTGTTGGGGATATCAGCGAAATGCATCGGCCCGAATCCCAGCCAAGGCCGCTCGACGAGCATATGCCAGGCCTGCCACCAGATCGGACCACGCCCCGACAAGGAGGTGGTGAGGCGATCGCTGGCGGCATTCGCGATCTCGATTCCCAAATGATCCGCCAACACCTTAAACACCAGCCAGTACAGCAACAATCCACCCAGCAGTGCGGCCAACTGCCAACCCAACCAGCGCCGCCCCCATGGTCCCAGCACCGCCAACACCACAGCCGCGACGCCCATGCCCAGCCAGGTGCCGCGCGTGCCGCCCCCCACTGCGATCAGCCACCACACGCACAGCAGCGTAAAAGTCGCGGCCTTGAGTGGGCGAGACAGCGTGGGGATCAACAAAGGAAGCGCCAGCAGCGGCAAGGTGAATGTCTGGAACTGGCCGTAGAAACGCTTGTTGGAAAAGCCGGACAGCAACGCGTCAGGGTCCAGCACCCGCTCGGCGCTGATGAACGCCAGGGCACCGGCATAGGTGTATTGAATCGACTTGATCAGGCACAACAGCACCACAAACAGGATCAAGGCACGGTCCAAAGGCTCGCCGCCCTGGCGTCGCAGCAGGGCAAATGCCACGGCAATCGCGCCGCAGCCAACAAACACCGCCACTTCAGCAAATGCCCACAGCGGCTGGTGAGCCCGCATCGACGACATCAGGCCCAGCCCGATGATCAGCGCCAGACCCAAGGCTGTGGGCCGGTCAACCAGCCGTTCAACGCGGGCGACCGACAGCCCATACAGCACAGCGCAAGCCCCGATGCCGATCTGCATCACCCGTTGCAGATCATGCCCACTGAAGGGAGCACAAATTCCGAAAAGCAGCAGGCACATCACTGCGACCAGAAAAACACTGCCACGCTGCTCTACGAATAACCCCATCGGTCACCTCAACTTCCCTGTGGAGGGTTTAACAGTTAAGCGCCGTCGGCGCCGCAGCCCTTGGCGACATATTTTGCGTCAGCGGTGGTGGTGCATGTCCAACCCGTGGCGGCATTGCGTGTCAGGCTGATGGTCTTGCCGAGCACCGGTGCCGGGGCATCCAGTATTTCGCAACTGATGGAACCCGCGCCCGTGGCAACGTCCCCTGTCACGTCAATCTTGCAGTTGGCTGTCGGGCTGGTGCCGCCGATCAATGCCAGCGTGGGGACCGTGCCCTGGTTGAGGGTGTCTTCATAACCAGGCTTCAACGCGGTAATTTCAGCCAGGCCGGCGGTGAACTTGGCCTTGGCCTGGTGGGTGGTGTACATGGGCAGGCCGATGGTTGCCAAAATGCCGATGATTGCCACGACGATCAACAGCTCGATCAGGGTAAAACCTTTTTGACGTCTCACATTCACTCTCCAGGATAGAACTCATGACAAGGCGCGTCCTGCGCCCCGTGTTGTACAGCGGCGCCAGTGTACTCATCCGCAGGCGCTCAATCGCGCACAAGACGCACATTCTGACATTTTATCCGCCACTGCCAGCCTGTCAGAATCCGTCACCTGACTACGCTATAAAGCTTCGACGACCTCTGTGCGGAACCGTGACATGGACAACGCTTCAACGCTCTACGCCTGGGAAGGCATCAACCGCAAAGGACGCAGGGTGTCCGGGCAAACCACCGGACACAACCCTGCCCTGGTGAAGGCACAGTTGCGAAAACAGGGCATCTGCCCAGGGCATGTGCGCAAAAAATCCCCAGTGCTGTCGAGCCTGGCACCCTCGATCACATCAACCGACATCACCCTGTTCACTCGCCAACTGGCCACCCTGCTGAAGGCCGGTATTCCGCTGCTGCAGGCCTTCGACATCATCGCTGAGGGCTTCGACAACCGCGCCTTGCGTGAGCTTGTGCAAGGGTTGAAACAGGCCATCGAAGCCGGCACCAGCCTTGCCGAGGCGCTGCGCAAGCAGCCGCGTTGTTTCGACGAGCTGTACTGCAACCTGGTGGCCGCCGGCGAACAGGCCGGAGCACTTGAAACCTTGCTGGAGCGCGTGGCGATCCACCGGGAAAAGAGCGAGCAGCTAAAGACGAGGATCAAAAAAGCCATGACCTATCCGATCACCGTGCTGGTGGTCGCCAGCCTCGTCACCGGCGTGCTGCTGGTCCACGTCGTGCCACAGTTCCAGAACCTGTTTGCCGGGGTCGACGGCAAGCTGCCGGGTTTCACTCTGCAGGTCATCGGCCTTTCCGAGTTCATGCAGAAAGCCTGGTGGGCCGTGGCGCTGGGCGTTCTTGCGGGAGGCCTGGGGCTGCGCGAAGCGTATCGGCGCTTGGCGGATTTCCGTCTATGGCTGGACAGCTGTTTGTTGAAAGCGCCCGTGGCAGGCAAACTGCTGAGCAAATCCGCCGTGGCCCGCTTCGCCCGCACACTGTCCACCACGTTTGCCGCCGGCGTTCCGTTACTGCAGGCACTGGATTCGGTGGCCGGTGCCGCCGGTTCCGGGCCATTCAGACGGGCAATTGAACAGATGCGACGCGATGTAGCGACTGGCATGCCATTGAACCAATCCATGCTCACCAGCGGCCTGTTCCCCGGCATGGCGATCCAGATGACAGCCATCGGCGAAGAGTCGGGCACACTGGACCGCATGCTGGAAAAGGTCGCCAACCATTACGAGGCCGATGTGGACAACCTGGTCGATCACCTCACCCACCTCATGGAGCCCCTGATCATGGTGGTCCTGGGAGGCATTGTCGGCGCATTGGTGATCGCCATGTACCTGCCAGTCTTCCAGTTGGGGAGCGCATTTTGAGCCTGCTGTTGGCCGGACACCCCTGGGCTTTTGTTGCGCTGGCGTCGCTGCTGGGCCTGATCGTCGGCAGCTTTCTCAACGTGCTGGTGTGGCGCCTTCCAACGATGCTCGAACGGGAATGGCGGGCCCAGGCGCTCGAAGTGCTCGGCATGCCCGCTGAGCCTGCCGGCCCGACCTACAACCTGATGCACCCCAGTTCCTGCTGCCCACACTGCAATCATCCGATACGTCCGTGGGAAAATATCCCACTGCTCAGCTACCTGTTTCTGCGAGGCCGCTGCGCCCATTGCCAAGGTGCGATCAGCGCCCGTTATCCGCTCACTGAACTGGCGTGTGCGTTGATCTCAGCCTGGGTGGCCTGGCGTTTCGGCTTTGGCTGGCAGGCGGGCGCAGTGCTGGTGCTGAGCTGGGGATTGTTGGCGATGAGCCTGATCGATGCAGACCATCAGCTGTTGCCGGATGTGCTAGTGATGCCGCTGCTGTGGCTGGGGCTGATCGTCAACGGGTTCGGCCTGCTGACGACACTGCCCGAGGCCTTGTGGGGTGCGGTCATCGGGTACATGAGCCTGTGGAGCGTGTTCTGGCTGTTCAAGCTGGTCACCGGCAAGGACGGCATGGGCCATGGCGACTTCAAGCTGCTGGCCTTGCTCGGCGCCTGGGGGGGCTGGCAGATCCTGCCCATGACCCTGTTGATGTCGTCGCTGGTGGGTGTGGTCGTGGGCTTGATCCTGATGCGCCTGCGCAAGTCCCACGCGTCGGCACCGATGCCATTTGGTCCGTATCTGGCGATTGCCGGCTGGATTGCATTGCTCTGGGGTGGTCAAATAACCGACTTCTATTTGCAGTCTGTCGGTTTCAGATGACCACTCCTGTTACAACACCCTGGATTCTCGGCCTCACTGGTGGCATCGGCAGCGGTAAAAGCGCCGCAGCCCAGCACTTTATCGACCTTGGCATCGACCTGGTGGACGCCGACCACGCCGCCCGCTGGGTGGTCGAGCCTGGACGGCCGGCACTGGCGCGCATCGCCGAGCACTTCGGTGCTGGCGTGCTGCAACCCGACGGCCAGTTGAACCGCGCCGCCCTGCGCAAGCTGATCTTTGAAGAACCCGAAGAGCGCCGCTGGCTCGAAGCCTTGCTGCACCCGTTGATTGGCGAGGAGATTCGCAGCCACCTGGCGCGCGCGAAGTCGCCTTACGCGATATTGGTGTCGCCGCTGCTGATCGAGTCCGGCCAGTACAGCATGACCCAGCGCATCCTGGTGATCGATGTGCCGCAGTCGCTGCAGATTCAGCGTACCCTGCAGCGCGACGGCATCAACGAGCAACAGGTGCAGGCGATCCTCAAGGCTCAATCCAGCCGCGAAGACCGCCTGAACCATGCCGATGATGTACTGGTTAATGACCGGGACCTTGCCTGGCTGCACAGCGAGGTCGAGCGACTGCACCACTTTTACCTTACTTTGCGTGGAGGCCGATCATGTGCCTACCCTTGACCGTCGACTGCCCAACCTGCGGCGCACCCGTGGAATGGAAAGCGACCAACCTCAACCGGCCGTTCTGCTCGGACCGCTGCAAGCTTATCGACCTGGGCGCCTGGGCTGCTGAAGAACACAAGATCCCCGTGGCCCCGGACGCTGAAGACGAGCTGTTTTCCGAAGACCTGCCACCGCGCCACTAAGGGCGCATAAAGGCGTATTCCTGCTGGTCGTCGAGGTTCTCTGCAAGGTATTGCAGCTCGTCGGCCAGGTCTTCGAAACTGCGCACGCCCTTGCTCTGCTGCACCACCGCGCTGAGCATGGCACGCAAGGTCAGGCCCGGGTCAAAACCGATTTCCTGTGCCGCGTCCTGGCTTCTGCGCAATTCCTGCCGTGCCCACTCGTACACACTCATGATTCGTGCTCCCGCCTTGCCTGGAAAAATTTCGCTGAGCATGGCCCTGCTTGGGTGGGTGGGATTTGATCTGGGTCAACGCTGTGAATCGTCGTCCTTCCAGGGGGCGGACAGGTAGCGCGTGCGGTTGAAGGTCTCCAGCCATTCCGGGCAAAACACCACCAGCGCGCTGATAACCATGCCGTTGATGAAGGCTTCGGGAAAGATGATCAGCCACAGGTAGCCGACAAAATCCTCCAGCCATTCCGGCAGGGCAAAACGGCCGTCGAACCACAACAGCCCCAGTCCGAGCACCAGGCAGAGCAAAGCCGATAGCGCGGCGGCGAAAAAACCGGAGCAGAAGATATACACGAAGGGATTGCGCGGTTGCGCCCGCTCGACCAGCAACGCGCAGGCTTCCGTGACCAGCACCGGCAGCCCAATAAGCAGCAGGCCGTTGACGCCCAGGGCTGCGAGGTCCTGGCGTCCCAGCGCCATCAAACCCAACTGGGCGGCAAAACCGCCCACGATCGCCAGGGGCCAATCGAGCAACAGGGTCACGGCGGTCATGCCGATAAAGTGGTAGGACACGCCGGTGTCGAAATCCCGCCGTACCAGCCACAGCATGAACAAGGCGAACACGGTGCCAAACAGCAAATGCTGGCGCCGCCGGTCGGCAAACAGTTCGACCCAAGGTGAACGCAAGATGGCCCAGACTACCAGGGGCACATACAACAGCCAGCCGGCCCCGAGTGTTGCCGGCGCCAACACCGCGGCGCTGATCACGGCTTCACCTGCTCCAGGGCCTGACGCAGTTCGACGGCAGAACTGTAGGCGTGCTCGGCGACCAGCTTGCCGTTATCCAGTTGCAGCCACAGCACTTTATCCACAGGCCCCGGATAACGCGGCGCAATGCGTGCGTCACGGTCCAGCATGACCCGGTAGTTGTAGGACTGCATGGCCGGTACCGCGAACAGCTTGGCGATCAGGCGCGGCATGCGCTGGATATCGGCAACAAACACAGCATGTCGTGCCTCAAGGTAGCCTTTGGGTTGGCCCTGCAGCGCTGCATCCACCTGCTTGGCGGCGTCCATGCCACGCGCAACGAGCAGGACCTGCGCCTGGTTATCCAGGGTGTAGGCCTGATCGAATTGATCCAGCAGGGTCCAAGGGGCCAGGCGCTCGCCCACTTCAACCGCCTGGGCCCCCACAGGCAACAGAGCCAACAAAAACACCGCTAGAATCTTCACTGCACACTCCTCTTACCCGGTGGAACGCTCGAGTGCCCAGTCTACACCGAGCTTTTGCAGCGGGACTTCCTGCGGTCATCATTTGGGCGCTAAGCTGCTAGCTATGGATGACTCAGATTACTTGCGCCTGCTGACCGTAGCGGCCGAACAAGCCAACGCATTCTTGTCCAATGCCCGCAAATGGGAGCGTGAGCGTTGGGTCTGCCAGCGCCTGCTGCAAGGCCTGAACGTGCCCTACCGTGCCGAAGAATTTCACGCCGCCGGGCAAGAGCCGCCGGACGTGCTGTTTCGCGACGCCAGCTTCGAGGTGTTTTTTGTACTGGATGAGGGCCGCCGCCTGAACGACGAATGGCGCGACGAATTGCTGCGCCGACGCAGCGCGTTCTCCCTGAGCCAACTGGTGCGGCGCGAGGCCAAGCCGCGACGCATCCCGGCCCATGAGTTCTTGCTGCGCCTGGCGCCCACGCTGCGCAAGAAGGCCCATAACTACAAAGAGCGCGGGATGGACCTGGGGGAGCTGGATATCGTCGCCTTCACCAGCCTCAAGCGTGAAGTGCTCGACCTCAACAGTCATTTTCCGCCGCCGACGGAATACCTGCGCCAGGGCTGGCGCTCGCTGTCGCTGGTGGGGCCGACCTTTGCACGGGTGTTGTTCGCCCACCCGGACGCACCGGATTTCTTGCGCAACAACCTGGGCCGCAGCATAGTGTTCGATGTGGGCATCAGCCTCTGAGCCCCCGGACTGTAACGTGGCGCCCTTTTGCAACGTCTACCTGACGAGGCCTTTATGACCAGCCGCCTGAACCCCGATGACCAACAGCATGTCGAAGAGTACCTCCAACTCTCCCAACACCGAGTCGAGCGCAAGCCTTTCCGGCCGTGGCTGCTCCTGGGTGTGGTGCTGGTAGTGGTGATCGGCCTTGGCTTGCTGAGCCGACTTTTGAGTTACCTGACGCTATGAGCTGCCTGGCGCTCGCGGGGGTAACTGCTCCGATTTCTTTTAG
>Ga0308165_1001556_pt1 | contig 31447 bp, 23 predicted proteins | sample PhyWR2_FD_201032 | JGI IMG/M metagenome (GOLD analysis project Ga0308165, IMG submission 201032) | Phyllosphere microbial communities from UC Gill Tract Community Farm, Albany, California, United States - DLSLW.R2 | ecosystem: Host-associated > Plants > Phyllosphere > Unclassified | place: USA... | reverse complement strand
ATGAAACCGGTGGTTCGGTCTATTTAAGGCTTAGCACCAAGCCGCTGGAGCAGCCGGTCAAACGGGCGGATAATGATTTCAGGCAGGGTGCGATTGATGGGGCTTATTGGTTGCGCAAACCGGGGCCGAATTGTTCGGTTGTGATTGCCTATCAGGGCGCGATTGCCGACGAAGCCATTGCAGCGGCGGGCATGATTGGAGAAGTCCGGCGTGATGTTGGTGTGCTGGCGGTGACTTCGGCAGACCGACTAAACGCGGGTTGGACGGCGGCACAGCGTGAGCGGACGCGCGGTAACCCTGAAGCACATAGCCATATCGAAAAGCTGCTGGAAAGCCTGCCGAACACATGCACGATTGTGACGGTTATCGACGGGCACCCGGCCACATTATCGTGGCTCGGAGCAGTGCAGGGGCATCGAACGATTCCACATGGCGTAGAGCATTTTGGTCAAACTGGCACGATTAGCGATCTTTATCGTCACTTCCGCATTGATCGCCACTCGATTGCGGCATCGATCAGCGAGCTGACTTACGGCAGGAGAACCACCATCGACCCTTTAGCTCTATCGTTTCCTTGAAGATGTTAAGAAGCCTAACCTCTTTTGGGCTCTGAAATTGTTTGGGCTGCGTTTTGGATGAGTGGCCCAAAGCTTTCGCTAAACTTTTCAGGCGTCCATTCCTGTAAACTCCCGGCCACATGAATAGCTCCGACCGGAGCGCCCTTCCAATCCATGACGGGCGCGCCAATAACAACCTCATGACTGAGCAACTGCCTGCACAGCAGAGAGTGACCCCGTTCGCGTGTGGCGCGAACATAGTCCATCACACCTTCCAAATCCCGAACGGTATGCGGCGTGAATGGAGTCATATCCGAGCGACTAACAATGTCGGCAATTGTTTCGTCAGGCAGTCGCGAGAGAATTGCTACGCCGCCTGCCGTGCAATAGGTCGGAACTGCATTACCAACAATGGTTGCACTGAAGACCTCATGCTTTGACGGCATACGCAACGCGTAGATAACGCGAACATCGTCAAAAAGAGACAGATCAACGCGCTCGCTCACGCGGCGACGCAGCTCCAGCATGACTGGATTTGCACGCTGTAACATCGGGTTGAGACGCAACAAATCATGCGTCATATCGAGCACACGCAGCCCCGGCAAATAACCGCGATCGTCAGGGTCACGAGCAAGCATGTTCAGCGCAAGAAGCGTATGAATAATGCGCTGCGCAGCACTTCTATCGATGCCCGCAGCAGTTGCAACCTGGCTAAGCGACAAAGGGTGTCGAGCAGTTTGAAAGGCAGACATGACGGCAACCGTTCTTGCGACGGAGCGCAAAAACAGAGGGTCATCCTGAAACGCTTCCGCTTCGTCCGGATCAAAAGTCGATATGCCGCGCAAGTCCCGAAATGTGTTCATAAGAAAAAGCTTTAATCCAGATTCAATGATTGACAAGCGTCAAAGTTGGTCCCTATCATAAAAAATCAATATAGATGTATCGCTGACAGATACACGTAATAGCCCGAGGGGGCAAACCAGGAAAATGGGAGTACGCTCGTGTCAAAACGCGTGGCTGTAGCTGGCTTTTTGCATGAAACAAACACTTTTGCGGCCAGTCCCGCAATCTTAGAAGCGTTTGTACAGGGCGGCGGATATATCCCGCTTTCGCGTCGCGACGCGATTTTCAAAAATGCGCAGAATGTTAATCTTGGTATTGCTGGGGCACTGAAATTTGCTCAGGAGGCGGGCTGGGAAGTTGTGCCGATCTTATGGGCCGGCGCTATTCCGTCCGCACCCGTTACCAAAGAAGCCTATGAGACAATTGTTTCTGAAATCGTTGCAGGGTTGAAAGAGTGCGGCCCGCTTGATGGTATTTTCATCGATCTGCATGGCGCTATGGTTGCCGAGCATATTGATGATGGTGAAGGCGAACTGCTTGAGCGCGTCCGTGCGGTGCGCCCAAGTGTGCCACTATCGGTAGCGCTCGATCTGCATGGCAATATCACGAAGCGCATGTTTGAGCATGCCGATGTCATGGTTGGTTTCCGTACCTATCCGCATATTGATATGGCCGAGACCGGTTATCGTGCGGCGGAAGCATTGCAGGCTCTGATGGATAAGCCTGATGGCTGGCATAAGGCCATGCGTCAGGGCGATTACCTTATTCCGATTGCCTGGCAATGCACGGATGAACAACCTGCAAAAGGCATTTACGGCATGACAATCGATCTGCCGAAAGGAGTTGAAACGGCTTCATTGTTTATGGGTTTCCCGGCTGCTGATTTTGCTGAATGTGGCCCATCGGTGTTTACGTATGGCTGGGACGAACTCGCTGTTGAGGCCTATGCCGACCAGATTTTAGCCGCGCTTTCGGCGGCAGAGCCTGCTTTTGCTGGCACAGCTTATCAGCCCGAAGAAGGGGTCGCGAAGGCGATTGAGCTTTCTCGTGATGCGAGCCGCCCGATCATCATTGCGGATACACAGGATAATCCCGGTGCCGGTGGCAGTTCCGACACGACTGGCATGCTACGTGCGCTTGTTGCCAGTGGTGCAAAGCGAGCCGCGATTGGCTGTATGCATGACGCGGAAGCAGCGAAGATTGCACATCTGGCAGGCGAGGGTGCGGAAGTTGAAATTGCACTCGGCGGGAAGTCCGGCATTGCAGGTGACGAGCCCTACAGAGCAAAGTTCATCGTTGAAAAACTGTCCGACGGCAAGGCGCACGCAACGGGCCCTTATTATGGCGGGACGTGGCTTGATATGGGGCCATCGGCCTGTCTGCGGCTCGGTGGAACACGGGTTGTCGTGACCACAAATCTCGCACAAATGGCGGATCGTGCGCTTTATCGCATGGTCGGCATCGAGCCTGAACAGGAAGCCATTCTGGTCAATAAGAGCTCGGTGCATTTCAGGGCAGACTTCGCGCCGATTGCCGAAAAGCTTCTCGTTTGCACTGCTCCGGGAGCAATGCCGCTCAGTCCTGCAAAACTATCATGGAAGAATTTGCGTTCCGGCATTCGGCTGGAGCCACTCGGAGAACAGTTCAAATAAAACAATAATAACAACCTTCAGAGGAACCAAGTATATGACGTTTTTTAAACCACCACAGACTGGGACTATCCTCCGCAAGTTCAAATATGGCATTGCCGCTTCGCTGATTGCGTTGAGTGCTGGATATGCCGCAGCAGAAACAACGCTGACTGCTGTTATGCACTCGGATCTGCGGATGCTCGATCCGGTGATCACCACCGCGCACATTACCCGCGATCATGCCTATATGATTTATGACGTGCTGATTGCCGTTGATGAAAACTTCAAGCCTCAGCCGCAAATGGCAGAGTGGACCGTCTCTGATGACGGCAAGACCTATACTTTCACGCTACGCGATGGTCTCAAATTCCATGATGGTGCGCCGGTAACGGCTGCCGACGTTGTCGCGTCACTTGAACGCTGGGCCAAGCGTGATACCGGCGGCCAGTTGATTATGGACATCACAGATTCCCTTAAAGCAAACGACGATAAAACAATCGTCTGGACGCTCAAGGAGCCATTCGCACCGTTCCTCGATACGATTGCCAAGCAGTCTGCATTGCCGCCATTCATTATGCCAGCGCGTATCGCGGCAACGCCTGCTGACACAGCGATTACCGAACATATTGGTTCGGGGCCGTTCAAGTTCGTACCCGCCGAGTTCCAGCCCGGCGTCGGCGTGACCTACATAAAGAACGAAGATTACGTACCGCGCAGCGAACCAGCCAGCTGGATGGCGGGCGGTAAAGTTGTCAACGTCGATAAGGTGCGTTGGGTCACGATGACTGATGCGCAGACCGCTGTTAACGCACTGACCAGCGGCGAAATCGACTATATCGAACAGGTTCCGGTTGATCTCGTGCCGTTGTTTGAGGGCGATGATACCGTTGTTCTAGAGCAGCGCGATCCGCTTGGTTATCAGACGATGGGGCGTCTCAATTTCAAACATCCGCCTTTTGATAACCCGGATGTGCGGCGTGCGGCATTCCTTGCCATGTCGCAGGAGCCAGTGCTGGCAGCTCTGATGGCTGATCCAAATTACTACAAGGTTTGCGGCGCTATTTTCGGCTGCGGCACGCCGAATGCAACAGATGTCGGTTCTGAAAGCCTTGTCGCCAAGGGCAATATTGAAGAGGCAAAAGAGCTTCTCAAGAAGGCTGGTTATGATGGCAAACCGGTTGTTCTAATGCAGCCAACCGACGTTTCCAGCCTGTCGCCACAGCCAGTTGTCGCCGCACAGCAATTGCGTGCAGCGGGTTTCACGGTTGATATGCAGCCGATGGACTGGCAGACACTGGTTGGCCGTCGCGCATCGAAAGATGAGCCTGCAAACGGTGGCTGGAATATGTTCTTCACCAACTGGCAGATTCCAGAAATTGCCACTCCACTGAATTCGGTCATGCTGAACGGCCGTGGTGAACAGGGCTGGTTTGGCTGGCCCGAAGACGAGAAAATCGAGGCTCTGAAAAAAGAATATATTGCAGCCAAGACGCCTGAAGAGCAGAAGGCCGCTGTCGAAAAGATACAGGCTCAGACGCTGGAAAACGTACTCTATATTCCGCTGGGTGAATATAACCCCCCACAGGGTCGCAAAAGCAACGTCGTCGATATGCTTGGCTCGCCTGTTCCGGTGTTCTGGAATGTAAAAAAGACGGAAGAATAATCCGCCCGCAGCTACCGCATTTTTGCGGTAGCTCACAGTTCAATGCGGGGCCGGTTATCCGGTTCCGCCTCTCGCGGGACGCGCATATGGCTGTCTATCTGTTAAAACGTATCTTCGCACTCGTGCCGGTTTTGTTGCTGGTATCGGTGTTTGTGTTCCTCCTCCTGAGACTGACGCCGGGTGATCCGGCAGCAATTCTGGCTGGTGATGCCGCCACCACGGAACAGCTTGAACGCATCCGCGAAGCGATGGGCCTTAATGAGCCAATCCTCACCCAGTATTTCACCTGGATGGGTAAGATTATGCAGGGTGATCTCGGCGTTTCGCTGATTTCGGGCGTGCCGGTTATTGATATGGTTTCGCAACGTATTGGCCCCACCATATCGATTGCGGTCCTGACCATCATCATTGCAGTGCTTGTGGCTATTCCAATGGGTGTGGTTGCTGCATGGCGCCACCGCTCATGGGCCGACTATCTGGTGATGAGCTTTTCAGTTCTTGGCTTTTCCGTTCCGGTCTTTCTGGTCGGCTATGTGCTGCTGTTGATTTTCTCGGTCAATCTCGGCTGGCTTCCGGTACAGGGTTTCAAGCCGATTTCATCAGGCTTGGGTGGCTTTCTGGAGCGCGCAATTCTGCCAGCTCTTACACTTGCTTCTATCTACATTGCGCTGATTGCCCGTATGACCCGTGCGGCAATGCTTGATGTGCTTGGCGAAGATTATATTCGCACCGCGCGCGCCAAAGGCGTGAGTGATCGCCGTTTGCTGTTTGTCCATGCATTGAAAAATGCGGCCGTGCCGGTTGTGACAATCATTGGCACCGGCTTTGCTTTGCTGATTTCCGGCGTGGTCGTAACGGAGAGCATCTTCAATATTCCGGGCATCGGGCGCCTGACGGTCGATGCAGTTCTTGCGCGCGATTATCCGGTTATTCAGGCGATGATCCTGCTGACGAGTGCGCTTTATGTGTTCGTCAATCTGCTGATCGACCTTTCCTATACACTGTTCGACCCAAGGATTCGTTATTGATGCGCTCAGAAAAAACATCAGCGGGTATGCACTGGATGCTCCGCATGTTCTCGCTGCCGCGCGTTGCACGCGTTGGTATCGGGCCGATGATTGCCGCCATTCTTCTTGGTGCAATCCTTCTTCTCACCCTCATTTCCCCGTGGATTGCTCCCCACGATCCGCTCGCCATGAACCCCATGATGCGGCTTAAGCCGCCATCGGATGAATATCTGCTTGGAACGGACAATTATGGTCGAGATCTGTTTTCGCGCATGATACTCGGTGGGCGTATTTCGCTGCTGATCGGACTTCTGGCAGCCGCCGCATCTATTGGTGTTGGCGTTATCATCGGCCTTATTGCCGGTTTCTTCCGTACTGCGGATGCCATCATCATGCGTATGATGGATGCTTTGATGGCGATGCCATCGATCCTGATCGCGATTGCTCTGGTCGCTCTCAACGGCCCATCGATTGGTTCTGTCATCATTGCGATCACCATTCCGGAAATTCCCCGCGTCGTGCGTCTGGTCCGCTCTGTCATTCTGACCGCGCGTGAGGAACCGTATGTTGAAGCAGCATTGGCACTCGGCTCAAGCACGCCGAAAATCTTGTTCCGGCACTTGTTACCCAACACCATGGCACCGCTGATTGTGCAGGGAACATACATCATTGCGTCGGCAATCCTGACCGAAGCAATCCTGTCATTTCTTGGTGCGGGTATCAGCACGGAAATCCCGACCTGGGGCAACATCATGGCCGAAGGTCGTCAGTTCTTCCGCATCAAGCCATCGATTGTTCTATGGCCGGGTCTTTTGCTCACGCTCTGCGTTTTGTCGATCAATCTATTGGGTGACGCAGCGCGCGATACACTCGACCCACGTCTGAAAAAGCGGGAGGGCTGATATGGAACTGCGCAATCGTGATTTCACAAATGAACCTGTCGTTCTGGAAGTCGAAAACCTCGTTGTGGCACTCCCCGGCGGCACACCTGTTCTTCGCAGCGTAAGCTTCGACATTCGTAAGGGCGAAACCGTCTGTCTTGTTGGTGAATCTGGATCAGGCAAATCGGTGACTTCGCTCACTGCTATGGGGCTTCTGCCGAAAGATGCACTTCTGGTCAAAGAAGGCGCGATCAGGCTCGATGGCACCGATTTGCTCGAGCTTTCGCCAGCCGAAATGAAAAAGATGCGTGCAACACGCATCTCTATGATCTTTCAGGAACCGATGACTGCGCTTAATCCTGTTATGCGGGTGGGTGAGCAGATCACTGAAGTTCTGGATGTCCATACCAGCCTTTCGTCAGAGGCCAAGCGTGCCAAAGTCATCAACATCATGGAGCAGGTACATCTGCCCGATGTAGAGCGGATTTATCAGAGCTATCCGCACCAGCTTTCAGGCGGACAGCGTCAACGCATCATGATTGCTATGGCGCTCATTCTGGAGCCGGTGGTTCTGATTGCCGATGAGCCAACCACTGCTCTCGATGTCACCACACAAAAACAAATCCTGTCGCTTATTGCGGAATTGCAGGAAAAGCATGGAACAGCGGTGCTGTTCATCACCCATGATATGGGCGTAGTTGCCGAAATTGCTGATCGCGTCTGTGTCATGCGCAGCGGTGAGATCGTGGAACGCGGGACCATCCGTGACGTTCTGACATCGCCACAGCAGCAATATACCAAAGACCTGCTTGGCTCGGTGCCAAGCCTCATTCCGCGACTGGCGCGTGAACCACAGGGACATGAATCGGTCATCCGCGTTCGTGACCTTGGTATGACCTATAAAACCGGCGGGCTGTTCAGCACCAAGCCCGGCGTTAAAGCCTCGTATGAAGTGAATTTCGAACTTCAGCCCGGAAGAACACTAGGAATTGTCGGGGAGTCTGGCTCCGGCAAAACCACTGTTGCGCGCTCAATTATGCGTTTGATCGAGCCTACGGAGGGTGAAATCGTCGTAGATGGGCGGGACATTGCGCATCTTGGAAAACGCGAAATGAAGCCGTTCCGCAAGAAGCTTCAGGTCGTGTTTCAGGACCCGTTCCGCTCATTGAACCCGCGTTGGACAATTGAGCAAAGCCTGACGGAAGGCCCGGTCAATTATGGTGTGCCTTATGAAGAGGCGGTCGCTGAAGCAAAGCGTCTTTTGAAGATCGTTTCGCTGCCCGAAGATTCACTCAAGCGTTATCCGCACCAATTTTCCGGTGGCCAGCGGCAGCGCATTGCCATTGCGCGTGCGGTGGCGCTTCGACCAGATATTCTGGTGGCCGACGAGGCGGTGTCGGCGCTTGATGTTTCGGTACAGGCGCAGGTTCTCGAACTTCTCGCTGAATTGCAGCGCGATACCGGCATCGCCATCATTTTTATCACCCACGATCTGCGCGTGGCCGCGCAGATTTGCGACGAGGTACTGGTGATGAAACGCGGACAGGTTGTCGAGCAGGGCAATGCTTCCGACGTGCTTGGCAAGCCTTCTCATGAATATACGCGATCTTTGATAGAGGCGGCGCCCGGTCGCTTCTGGGATTTTGCGGCGGGACGTCCGGCCGCTTGAATTATCTTCAGTATTTCAGACAGGAATGAAATCATGCCCATCATACCGTTTATTGAGGAGAAAGCCGGCGAGATGCGCGCGGTTTTCGAAGATCTGCATCGTCATCCGCAAATTGGCTTTGAAGAACAACATACTTCAGGCGTTGTAGCAACGCTGTTAGAAAAATGGGGCTTTGACGAGGTGCATACCGGCATCGCCAAAACCGGTGTCGTTGGCATTTTGAAAGGACGAAACCCAGGCAATCGGCGTGTGGGTCTGCGTGCAGATATGGATGCGCTGCCGATCGACGAGATTTCGGGTGTGTCTTATACCTCGCAAAATCCCGGCCGGATGCATGCCTGCGGGCATGATGGTCATACAACCATGCTGCTTGGTGCGGCCCAATATCTTGCTGAGACGCGCAATTTCGAAGGCACCGCCGTCTTTGTTTTCCAGCCCGCCGAAGAAGGTCTGGGTGGAGCACGCGGCATGATCGACGAAGGGCTGTTCGAACGTTTCCCTTGCGACGAAATCTATGGAATGCACAACCAGCCGATGGGCACACTCGGCAAAGCGCTTATCCGCAAGGGTGCGGCTATGGCTGGCGCAAGCTTCTTCGACATCAAACTGACCGGCAAGGGTAGCCATGCAGCCCAACCGCACAATGCCCGCGATGTGCTAGTGATTGGTGCGGATCTGGTCGGACAGTTGCAGACCATCGTGTCACGCAACATCCCGGCAACCGATGCCTGCGTTGTATCCTGCACGCAGTTTCATACCGGCAGCGCCTATAACATTATACCAGAAGTGGCAACGATCACCGGCACCGTCCGCTATTTTGAGCAGCGTGTCTGCGATCTTGCGGAACGCCGTATCCGTGAAATCTGTGCAGGTGTGGCTGCGGGTTACGGCATCACGGTTGATGTCGATCTTCGCAACGTCTTTGACGTCCTGCGCAACGATCATGAACTATCCGATGCTTATATGGCCGCAGCGCGCGATGTGCTGGGTGAAGACAATGTAAGCGATGATTGCCCGGCCTTCATGGGCAGTGAGGATTTTGCCGACATGCTCGCGCGCGTGCCGGGCGCTTACATCAATGTGATGCATGGCGGTAAAGCTGCGCTGCATAATCCTGCCTTTATACTTGAGCCTGAAACGCTGCCAATCGGCGCGTCGATCTATGCCCGGATCGTGGAAACCCGCCTGCCAGTAAACAAGGACTTAGCAGCATGAGCATGCATGAATTGCCATTTAATCTTGATGACATGATCGCGCGCCTGCGCCCTTGGATTGAAACGGAAAGCCCGACTTTCAATGCAGCCGCAGTTAACCGCATGGTCGAGGTTGCCGCCTATGATTTTGCTGCAGCAGGCGCCACAATTGAATTCATTCCGGGTCGCATGGGGTTCGGCGGCTCGCTGCGCGCTCGTTTCCCGCATAAGGATCAGGGCAAGCCGGGTATTCTGGTGTCAGGTCATCTTGATACGGTTCATCCGCTCGGTGTGATCAACATTAACCCGTATCGCCGGGAGGACGGTAAACTTTACGGCCCCGGCATTCAGGATATGAAGGGCGGCAACTTCGTGGCGCTTGAAGCCATGCGTGAGATCGCACGAAGCGGGCTTGCAACAAAGCTTCCCGTTACATTTCTTCTGACGCCGGATGAAGAAGTTGGCACACCTTCGACCCGTGATTTGATTGAGCAGGAAGCACTCAAGAACAAATATGTTCTGGTGCCGGAGCCAGCATTGCGTGATGGCGGTGCGGTTGTCGGTCGTTATGCAATCGCTCGATACAATCTTGAAACTGTCGGCAAGCCAAGTCATGCGGGTTGGTTGCTCAAAGAAGGCCGCTCGGCAATCCGTCGTATGGCCGAAAAAATTATTGAGATCGAAGCGCTGACGACAGACGATTGCACCTTCTCGGTTGGAGTCATTCATGCAGGCCAATGGGTCAATTGTGTCTCGTCAAGCTGTAACGCCGAAGCGCTCAGCATGGCCAAAACGCAGAAAGACCTTGAAGACGGCGTTGCACGGATCATGGCGCTTGGCGGAGACAAAGACGGGGTTGAATTGATTGTCACCCGTGGTGTCACGCGTCCTGTGTGGGAGCCGGGTCAGCCGCAGGATATGAAGCTCTTCAACTTTGCCAATGATATCGCAAAGGAGATCGGCTTCACCATGTCGGTCCAGAGTTCGGGCGGCGGCTCGGACGGTAATTTTACCGGAGCGCTTGGTGTCCCGACAATCGATTCTATCGGTGTGCGTGGTGAAGGCCTTCATACGCTGGGCGAACATATTTTCGAAGACAGTCTGGTAGAACGTGCTCGCCTTCATGCGGGCCTGTTTCTCTCACTGGAATAACAGCCAGAGGTGCGGCCATGGCCGATGCTACAAGATCAACAGCAACCCGCATTGCGGGTTTGCTGAGCGAAGTCACGATCAATGTGGATCAATGGGGCGTCGCCCATATCAGGGCGGAGAACCTGCATGATCTGTTTTTCGCACAGGGTTTTAACGCCGCGCGCGATCGGCTCTGGCAGATCGATATAGCGCGCAAGCGCGGGCTTGGCCTGCTGGCGCGCGATTTTGGCCCCGGCTATCTTGAGCAGGACAGGGCCGCGCGCCTGCTGCTATATCGCGGAGACATGACATCAGAATGGAAGGCTTACGGACCGGATTCTGAACAGATATGCACGGCTTTTGCTCAAGGCATCAATGCCTATATCGATGCCTGTGAAGCAGGCGAGCAGCAACTTCCGCCAGAGTTTGCGCTGCTCAGTCACAAGCCTGATCGGTGGTGTGCCGAAGATGTCGTACGCGTGCGCACCCATTCGCTAACGCGCAATGCATCATCCGAACTTTTGCGCTCAAAAGTCATGGCGAAAGCAGGTGTGGAACTCGGCGCAAAGCTCGATCAGTTGCGCAAGGAATTATCGTATGGCGTGGTGCCAAAGCCGGTTGACGGCTTTGATCCCGACATCATGACTGACAGAGTTTTGCGTGACTTCCAGCTTGCAGTCAGTCCTGCCACATTCTCCAAAGAACGCTTGGTTGCAACACTTGATGAAGCAGGCCTATGGACGGTTGTTTCGGCATCAGGCGACATCGCGCGCGCCTCTTTTGAAGAGGGTTCTAATAATTGGGCAATCGCAGCTGGAAAGACCACGACCGGGCGACCGATACTGGCACTCGATCCCCACCGCACCCATGGTCTGCCATCAATCCGCTACGTCGTTCATTTGACCATGCCCGGCCTTGATGTGATCGGCGCGGGCGAGCCTATGGTTCCTGGAATTTCCATGGGTCATAACGGCACCGCTGCCTTTGGCCTCACCATCTTTGGAGCCGATCAGGAAGATATCTACGTTTATCAAACTGATGAAAACAACCACGAACAATATGCATATCAAGGCAGTTGGGAGAGGTTCACGACGATTACTGAAAACATCCCTGTTAAAGGGCATCCGGATCAAACCGTCGAACTCAAATTCACGCGGCATGGCCCTGTGCTCTATGAGGATAAAGCGAACAATCGCGCCTTTGGCCTACGCACCGTCTGGATGGATGCGGGCATGGCACCTTACATGGCCAGCCTGTCCGTCATGCGGGCTAAAACCTATGCCGACTATGCGAGCGCTCTGGCTGGCTGGGGTTGCCCGTCGGTTAATCACATCTATGCAGATACAACAAACACCATTGCATGGAAGCCTTCAGGCGCCACGCCTATTCGCGAGAACTGGGACGGACTTCTACCTGTTCCAGGTGATGGGCGTTATGAGTGGAATGGCTATCTGGCTCCGCAGTCTGGCCCTGTTGAAGTTAATCCAGAACGCGGCTTTATCGCGACCGCCAACGCCATGAATGTACCTGATGCGTGGACAGCCACCAATCCGGCCATTGGTTATGAATGGCTGGATAGCAGTCGTCATGATACCTTGCAGCAAGCGCTGTCACACAAAGCGCCAATATCGCTTGAAGACTGTGCACGCCTGCAAGCCTCCACTTTTTCGCCCATTGCCGCGCGGGTACTAAAAAGCCTCAAGGCACTGTTTCCGCATAATGATGATCCGGCTCTGCTGCTTCTTCGCGATTGGGACGCGGACCTGTCGGCAAAATCTGCACCGGCAGCGCTTTTTGAAGTCTGGTTGAACAAGTATCTTGGTCCGCTTGTTGCGAAAGCCGAGGGTGCCACCGCAGATGTGATACCGCTGCTTATGCCATTTGATTCACCGAGCATTGTGTCATGGCTGGAAAATGCGGAAACATCCTCCAAACATATCGCCGCCATTCAGCAAAGCCTCACCGATGCCTGGGCTGAGTGCGCCTCTTTGATAGGGGAGGATGCTACGCAATGGGCATGGGGTGCCATTCATAAGCTTGAACTTCGCCATCCCTTGCAGTCATTGACAGACAAAGACTGGTCATTGAAGCCCATAGCGCTTGGCGGCAGCAGTTCGACGCTGAATTATGCAACCTATCGTTTGCACGACTTCTCGGTAGTCGCGGGGCCATCTGTTCGCATGATTATAGATGTCGGCGACTGGGACAATAGTCTCTTCGTCAACAACCCGGGTCAGTCTGGTGTACCCGGATCGCACAACTATTCAGATATGGGCGAGAACTGGCTTAATGCCAAGCCGGTTCCGCTTGTTTATTCGGAACCGGCGATCGCAAGAGTGACGCACAAGAAAATTGTTTTAAAACCAGTCTGACGTTTAAAAATAATCAGCCATGACTAGCTTCATTAGGAACAATAGGCACGATATCTTTCTTAACTTTGTCTCTATGGAAAATGAACAATCCAGCCAGAACGATAACGACTGCACCTATCAAAGTTTGTTGGTCGGGAAGTTCGTTGAAGAACATCCATCCAAAAATGATGGCCCAAAGAAGCAAGGTATATTGTAATGGAGCGAGTATTGATGCCGGAGCAAGTTTGAGCGCACGAGTGATAAGCAGATGCGCTAAACACGCGACAATCCCAAGTAGAAGCAAAGCAAGTAGTTCACCAGTGTTGAACGGCGTCCAATGACCTATGCTAAGAACACCTCCGACGACCAGACAGCCCAATGTTTGCCAAGTGACTAACGTTGAATCTGGTGTCGAGCGCAGAACACGTCCCAAAACGAGAGTAAGAGCGAAGGAAATACTACCAAGTAAGCCGAAAACCGAAGGCCATGAAAGCATTGCAGAAGACGGTCTAAGTGCAATGATTACACCGATAAATCCTATGAATACGGCTAACCAACGGCGCCAACCAATACGTTCACCTAGTAAAAAGTGTGAAAGTGCTGCCACATAAATGGGGCCTGCCATATAAAACGTCATAACATCCGCTAAAGGAAGAAACGTCACAGCAGCATAAAACAACCCCGTATCAGCAGTAGCTAAGACAACACGCGCAAACTGTAATGACGGCTTTTCGACCTGAAAAAGTGTTGTGACCGGTTTTCGAGCTAATATTGGGCCAAGTATGAAAAATGCTCCAAAAGATCTGATCAGCAACACCTGACCTACCGAGAAGGTTGCAACGAGCCATTTGCCCATTGCATCATTTAACGCAAACATGAAGTCGCCAAGCAGCATTAATAGAATACCAGCCAGAACTGCATTTCCGCCGACGGCAAAAGCCGCTTTCTTATTCATAATTGGTAGGTGGTCCCGGCCACAAAATTTAACGCTTTTCGAGCACAAATTCATAGCTAAATTTGGCTGACTGTCGTGCTGCAAGTTGGAAAGTAAATCTGCTTACTCCGAGTAAAGGGGCTTTGCAATAAGGCGATTCAATCGCGCACTCGCTACACACTTTCCAACTTCAGAATGCTAGGCTATAGCGCTCATAATAATACCTTGAGGGCAGCATGAGCACCGAGTCTAAACCGATCGTCGGCATCGCGTTGGCATCAGCAGGTTATGCGTGTTTCGCGCTGCAAGATGCGATTGTTAAATGGTTAGTCGCCGATTATGCCGTGCCGCAAATTCTCTTTATGAGAAGCTTGGTAATTGTGCTCATTACAGGTGCGCTCGCTTGGCATCTGCGTCACCCTTCAATACTTAAAAGCAGATATCGAGGAACATTGGTTTTTCGCGCTGCATTGATGTTATTAGCGTGGCTGCTTTTTTATAATGCAGCGCGCCATCTCGCGCTTGCAGAGCTGACTACGCTCTACTTTTCTGCTCCGATAATGGTGATGTTTCTTTCTATCTTTATTTTGAAAGAAAAGATCGGGGCAGGGCGTTGGGTAGCATGTATCGGAGGTTTTATCGGCGTTTTGATCGCTGTCAATCCAACAAACTCGCCAAACTTTATGCCTGCCATTATGTGTGTGGTTGCTGGTTTTTGCTGGGCTCTGAGCACAATTCTTATTCGTCTTGTGAGTAAGACAGAAACGACCTTAACTCAAATGTGGGCTACTAGCCTTTTGTTCGGCATAGCTTGCGCTGTCACTTTTCCCTGGATTTGGAAAGCACCTGATACAGCCGGGTGGGTTTTGATGTTTGGATTAGGGCTCATTGCAACAGTTGGTCAGTACCTTCTGTATGAAGGTTTTAGACATGCTCCCGCATCGGCATTAGCGCCCACAGAGTTTAGTGGACTTATTTGGGCATTTCTTTACGGCTATGCAATATGGGCAGAAATACCTACCAAAAATGTTATTGTTGGCGCTATATTGATCGTTTTTTCGAGTTTCTTACTTGTTGCTTGGGAGCGCCGTGCAGAACCAGAAGTAAAGCTTGGTTAGCGAGATGAAAGCACCTTATAATTCGGAGTGGTGGGCGAGTGTAGTCAACTGCGCTATATAGTATTGCGGAAAAGAACGGTCTAATGCATCGTTCTACTTTAACAAAAACGCATTCTGATCAATTATTATTAGTACGAAAATAGCAGAATAGTGCATCCAAAGTTTCTGGGCAAATAACTTCAAAAGAGTTTTGCAGCGTGCCAGCGTGCTAGTCTGCGGCGTTCATCCAAATCAATATGCGAATAGGTACGGTCCATGACAGGTTCCTTGCTTTGGATAACTCATTGTTATCATTTGCAAGTCGTACTTCAAACTAGAACCCACCCCGGCCACAAACATTGATCACATAAGATAGGTTATGGAACAATCTCTATAGATAAACTGAGGGTAATTAGCTACTGGTCAAGATCGGCTTTCGTTTTCCACAGACCAAAAACCTGTGGCTAGAATGTCAACGAATCATATTCGGCTTGAATTTAACGCAGTGGCACAACGACGGAAAATCGCTGCCGAATAAGGGTTTTTTGCAAGTTTTGATACAATTAGCGCATATGATATTTCGCTCATAGAAGCGTTAGAGTACCAGTTTCCCATATAATTAATTCGCGGAAAATCTTAAAATAGTTGTTCTAATTCAGCTGTTTGATAAGTTCGCTTGCAAGCGCAATTCTTATCCATAAGATGCAGGACGTTTCAAAAATTACCTAGGAGGGGTTCTTCGTGTTTCGCAAAACTTTACTGACAGGTGTGTGTCTTGTGGCGCTAATGGGAGCGGCGTCAGCAGAGGTTGTTCTCAACCGGGGCAATGATACCGATCCCGCGACGCTTGACCATCATCGTACATCGACGGTGTCAGAGGGAAACGTTCTTCGTGATCTCTACGATGGCCTGACAATTCAGAACGCTGATGGTGAAGCAGTACCCGGTGTTGCGAAATCATGGGATATTTCTGAAGATGGTCTGACTTACACGTTTCATCTGCGCGATAACGCGAAATGGTCAAATGGCGATCCTGTTACAGCCGACGATTTCAGCTTCGCTTTCCACCGCCTGATGGACCCTAAAACGGCTGCAGGTTATGCAAGCATGTTGTTTGTCATTCAGAATGCTGAAGATGTTGCCGCTGGTAAAAAGCCAGTTGACGAACTCGGCGTTGAAGCTGTCGATGATCATACGCTAAAAGTGACGTTGAACTCCCCTGCTCCATATTTCCTAGAATTGTTGACGCACCAGACTGGTTTTCCGTTACATAAGAAAAGCGTCGAGGAAAATGGCGATAAGTTTACGACGCCCGGCAAGCTTGTAACAAACGGCGCTTACGAACTCGTCAGCTTCACGCCGAATGACAAGATCGTCATGAAGAAGAATCCAAATTATTATGAAGCGGATCATGTGAAGATCGACACGATCAACTGGATTCCTTTTGAAGATCGTGCGAGCTGTATGCGCCGCTTCGAGGCAAAGGAAGTTCAGATTTGCTCTGACGTTCCCGCTGAGCAGATGGATTACGTTAAAAAGAACCTCGCCAATGAATTCCGTATGGCACCTTATCTCGGCGTTTATTATCTGCCGGTCAAAGGCAAGACTGCTGACAGCAAGCTGAAAGATCCGCGCGTTCGTCAGGCTCTTTCCATGGCCATTGATCGCGACTTCATTGCTGATCAGGTCTGGCAGGGCACGATGCTTCCGGGCTACTCACTTGTTCCTCCGGGCATCAATCATTACGTGAAAGATGCACCTAAGCTTGACTATTCTGACGACATGCTGGATCGCGAAGATAAGGCCAAGGAGCTTCTGAAAGAAGCTGGTGTTGAACCGAATACACTTTCGATTGAGTTGCTTTACAACACATCTGAAAACAACAAGAACACGATGGCCGCCATCGCTGACCAACTTGGCAACATTGGTGTCAAAGCGTCATTGAACGAAACCGAAGGTGCAACGTACTTTAACTTCCTGCGCGAAGACGGACCGTTTGATATTGCACGTGCCGGTTGGATCGGCGACTACAACGATCCACAGAACTTCCTTTATATTGCTCAGAGCGATGTTAGCTTCAATTATTCCAAGGTAAAAAACCCGGAATATGATGCGAAGATGGCTGAAGCTGCAAAGATCCTTGATCTTGATGCGCGTGCAAAGGTTCTTGCCGAAGCGGAGCAGCTCAAACTTGATGATATGAGCAATATTCCGATCCTTTATTACTCCTCGCGCGCGCTTGTTTCAGACAAGGTCGATGGCTGGAATGATAACCTGATGGATAGCCACAAGACCCGCTGGCTTTCTCTTAAACAATAAATTTTAACATGGGCCGCGCCTTTGCGTGCGGCCCTATTTTTCCCCGCAATTTTACAATTTCACATAGCCAGGAAGCTGTTTGTTGAGCGAAATCTTTGATTTTTGAAAAGAGGTTTTGTTCAATAAGTGGTTCGGAAAACTCTGCTTTTTGCAGGGTAATTTATTTTTAAGTCATATGGGAGTTTCGGATGTTTCGCGGAGTTTTTTTATCCAGTATTTGCATATTAGCCCTTTGCTCAGTCTCGTCGGCAGCGATTACTCTCAATAGGGGCAATGACACCGATCCTTCAACGCTGGATCCGCAGCTAACAACTACGGTTCAAGAAGATCGAGTTCTTCGTGATCTCTATGAGGGGCTTGTTGCTCAGGACAGCCATGGCAAAGCGATCCCGGGTGCCGCGAAAGCATGGGAAGTATCGGGAGATGGCCTCACCTACACGTTTCATATGCGCGACGATGCAAAGTGGTCGAACGGCGACCCGGTAACTGCTGGCGATTTTGAATATTCATTTAAACGCCTGATGAATCCTGAAACGGCGGCTGGCTATGCCAGTATTCTGTATTCGATCAAAAACGCAGAACGCATTGCTACAGGTAAGATGCCGGTCGATGAGCTAGGCGTCAGAGCGCTTGATGATCAAACGCTCCGTATAACGTTGAATACCCCTACTCCCTATTTTATTGAGCTGCTGACACATAACACTGCCTACCCGGTCAACCAAAAGACAATCAAAGAATTCGGGACAAAGTTCACACAACCCGGCCATATGATCAGCAATGGCGCGTATCAGCTTGTAAGCTTTAATCCCAACGACAAGATTTCCATGAAGAAAAACCCTTTTTATTGGGACGCTGAGCATGTTCAGATTGATCAGGTGAACTGGGTTCCATTTCAGGACCGCTCAAGCTGTATGCGCCGGTCTGAGGCTAAAGAGATCGATATCTGTTCCGATGTTGCTGCAGAACAGATGGACTATGTTAAAAATAATCTCGGTCAAGAGTTTCATCAGGCACCTTTGCTCGGCATTTATTATATCGACATTAAAGGCGAGCCTGACAGCAAATTGCGTGATCCGCGCGTTCGTCGGGCAATATCGATGACGATTTATCGCGATTTTCTTTCGCAGGAAGTCTGGCGCAGAACGATGCTGCCTGCGAGCTCGATGGTTCCTCCCGGCATCAATAATTATGTCTCTGACGTACCGAAGCTGAGTTTTGCTGATCAGGACATTCTTGATCGCGAAGACAAGGCAAAAGGGCTTTTAGAGCAAGCGGGTGTTGCACCCGGAAGCCTTTCAATCGTGTTGCGCTACAGTACATCTGAAAATCACAAAAATACGATGGCAGCGATCGCCGAGATGCTGAAAGGCATTGGTATAAATGCATCACTCGACGAGGTGGATGGTACTACCTATTTTAACTACTTTCAGCAGAAAGGTATGTTCGATGTCGCACGCGATGGCTGGGTTGGTGACTACAATGATCCAAACTCGTTTTTGTCGCTGTTTACGACTGATAGCTATTTTAATTACGCACAATGGTCCGACAAAAACTATGATGCGTTGATGGCGCAATCGCAGACCACAACGAACCTCAATGAGAGGGGTAAAAATCTCGCGGACGCGGAAAAAATTCTGCTTGAAAGAAGTGCTGTAATTCCACTGCTCTATTATTCTTCGACGGCACTCGTAGCCACGAAGGTCAAAGGATACGACGATAATCTGATGAACTCTCACGCCACGCGCTGGCTATCCATAAAAGGCTAAACCGTAAAATACCCATAATGGGATTTGCTGGATCACATAAGCGTGGTTCAGCAATGGAGGATGATAGAAATGCTGGGCTACACGCTCCGACGATTGGGTAGTGCAATACCCACGATCTTTATAATAGTTACTTTGACATTCTTTCTTATAAGGTTGGCCCCTGGTGGCCCTTTTGATCTTGAGCGCCCTATTGATCCGCTCATTCTAGAAAACCTTAAAAAGGCCTATAATATGGATGCGCCGCTCTGGCAGCAGTATCTTATTTATCTGGGCAATCTTGTGCAGGGTGATCTCGGCCCCAGCTTTACGCGCCGTGACTTTACCGTGAACGACCTTTTCGCATCGGGCTTGCCAGTGTCCATCATGCTTGGTTCACTAGGTCTGGCACTTGCCACTGTTCTTGGCACCATTCTGGGTACAATGGCGGCACTCAGACAGAATTCATCTGTCGATTATTTTGTCGTCGCAGTGGCTACATTCGGCATTACCACTCCAAATTTCGTCGTTGCTCCCCTACTCAGCCTCTTGTTTGGCGTGATCCTCGGTTGGGTTCCGGCTGGCGGCTGGTCGTCGGCCAACGTGCTTTACTGGATATTGCCAGTTTTGACTTTGGCTTTGCCTCAAGTTGGCGTTATCGCGCGTCTGGTGCGCGGTGCAACCATTGAAGCTCTGCGCGCAAATCACGTTCGTACTGCTCGCGCATATGGCTTGCCAGCACGCGTCGTCGTGGGCGTACACGCTTTGCGCGCAGCTATGTTACCAGCTGTTTCTTATCTCGGACCGACTGCTGCGGGCTTGCTCACCGGCTCGGTTGTGGTTGAAACGATCTTCGGCATTCCCGGTATTGGCCGCTATTTTGTGCAAGGCGCTTTGAGCCGAGATTATACCCTCGTTATGGGTACGGTTGTCGTCATCTCGATCTTTGTCGTGGTGTTTAACCTGATCGTCGATCTTCTTTATGCATGGCTTGATCCGAGGGTTCGCTATGACTGATTTTACCGCAGCAGTAGAAACTGAAAAGCTCTGTTCCGTCCAAAGCCGCTCGCTCTGGCAGGATGCATGGCTTCGTCTGCGCAAGAACAAGGCCGCTGTCACAAGCGCAATTGTGCTTGTTGTTTTGGCACTGGCTGGCATTTTTGGGCCAATGGTTAGCCCACACCCCTACGACAAAATCTATCCGCAATTTGTGCGTGTTGCGCCAAGCCTTGAAGCTTATCCACGTGCGGATACGATTATGCCCGGTCTTGATCGCGAATTGGCTCGGGCACGGCTTCAATCAGCAGCTGAACCGAAACTAAGCGGAAACAGTATCGTTGTCGATTTTACGGCTCAACGACCGACTGATGAACGCGTCTTGCGTTATTTCCAGCGTTCAGACCTGTTTAGCAATCCGAAGATCGAACTTGCAGCCGATGGACTTTCCGGCAGGCTGACGTTGAAAGTCGCGCGTAATTATTTCGTTCTTGGCACCGATAATCTTGGTCGTGATCTGCTGACACGCATTTTTATTGGTGTTCGCATTTCGCTGTCGATTGGTCTTCTGGCTTCCGCAATGGCTTTGATGCTTGGTGTCGGCTATGGGGCAATTTCTGGCTATCTTGGCGGTCGCGTCGATAATGTGATGATGCGTCTGGTGGATATTCTCTATTCACTGCCCTTCATCTTCTTCGTCATATTAATGCTCGTCTTCTTCGGGAGGTCGATATTCATCATTTTCATTGCCATTGGCGCAACGGAATGGCTGGATATGGCTCGTATCGTGCGCGGCCAGACATTGAGCCTTAAAAGGCAAGAATTTGTACAGGCAGCCGAAGCATTGGGCGCAACACGACGTGGCATCATCACACGTCATATCATCCCCAATGCGCTCGGCCCGGTCATCGTCTTCGTCACGCTGCTCGTACCAAAAGCCATTCTTCTTGAAAGCCTGTTGTCCTTTTTGGGCCTTGGCGTGCAAGATCCCCTCACCTCGCTTGGTCTTCTTATCTCGGAAGGTGCACAGAACATGCGCGGCGCAAGCTGGCTCCTGATCTGGCCTGCCGCAACCCTCACTATCATTCTGTTTGCGCTGAACTTCCTTGGTGACGGCCTGCGCGACAGCCTTGACCCGAAGGATCGCTGAGATGACAAATGAAAACATTCTAAGCGTTCGCGATCTGCGTGTAACTTTCGATACACATGATGGTCCCGTTGAAGCAGTACGCGGCATCAACCTCGATGTAAAAGCCGGGGAAACCATCGCTATTGTGGGTGAATCTGGCTCGGGTAAAAGCCAGACCACAATGGCAATGATGGGCTTGCTGGCACAAAACGGCAAAGCGACAGGTCAGGCACTGTATCGCGGCCAAGACTTGATCGGTATGTCTGATAAGGCGCTCAACAAAATCCGTGGTGCAAAGATCACTATGATCTTTCAGGAGCCGATGACATCGCTTGATCCGCTTTATCGGATTGGTGATCAGTTGGCAGAACCCTTGCGTTATCACGGCGGCATGAGCAAGAAACAGGCGCGGCCACGTATTCTGGAGTTGCTGAAGCTAGTCGGTATTCCTGAACCGGAACGCCGCATCGATAGCTACCCTTATGAGCTATCGGGAGGTCAGCGCCAGCGCGTCATGATCGCCATGGCACTTGCTAATCAGCCCGATATTCTGATTGCAGATGAGCCGACAACGGCGCTCGACGTCACCATTCAAGCGCAGATTCTCGATCTTCTGGCTGATCTGCAACAGCGGCTGGGTATGGCCGTGGTCTTTATCACCCATGATCTTGGTATCGTCCGCCGTTTTGCTGACCGGGTCTATGTGATGCGCTCGGGTGAAGTTGTGGAAACCAATCAAACGGAAGAGCTTTTCACGGCGCCTGCACATCCTTACACGAAAATGCTGCTTGATGCAGAGCCGGAGGGTGAAAAGGCATCGCCTTCAGATGAATCGCCTGTGCTGATCCGAGCGGATAATGTGAAGGTCAACTTTCTCATCAACAAGCCATGGATGGGTGCTCCGACCTATATGACAGCGGTCAATGATGTTTCGCTGACATTGAAGGAAGGTCAGACGATTGGCATCGTTGGTGAATCAGGATCAGGAAAATCCACACTTGGACGAGCTATCCTGCGGCTGCTCCCTTCCGAGGGCCGCGTTGCTTATCTCGGCAAAGAACTGCCAACAGACCCACAGGCCATGCGGCCCAAGCGCCGTGAGCTTCAGCTGGTGTTTCAGGATCCGTTCGGATCGCTCAGCCCGCGTATGACCGTCGGCCGGATCATCACCGAAGGTCTGCTTATCCATGAGCCGAACCTCTCGGCAAAGGAACGTGATCGTCGCGCGCAGGAAGCGCTCCGCGAAGTCGGCATGGACCCGGCAATGCGTAATCGCTACCCGCACGAGTTCTCAGGTGGCCAGCGTCAGCGTATCGCCATCGCACGCACAATGATCCTGAAACCAAAGGTGATCGTGCTTGATGAGCCGACCAGTGCGCTGGATCGTTCCGTACAAAAGCAGATCGTTACGCTCTTGCGTGATCTGCAGAAGGAACACGGGCTTTCCTATCTCTTCATCAGTCACGACATGGCGGTGGTACGTGCCGTGTCCGACTATGTTATTGTTATGAAGAACGGAAAGATCGTCGAACAGGGCGACACAGAACAGGTTTTCGATAATCCCCGCGAGGATTATACGAAGGCCCTCATGGCCGCAGCTCTGAGCGAAGAGCGGTTTGGTACAAACGACTAAATTAAACAAAAACGGGGCTTTGTCCCCGTTTTCTTATAAAGTGATAGAGATCTAAAATACCAAAGACCTGTGGGCAGAAACGCCCGCGGAAACACCATCCGCAACGGACCATGCAACACTATGTGCGCCCCTTGATATGTCGCCGGCGGCATAGATACCCTGAATGCTTGTCGCTTTCATCTCATCAGTTTTGATGGCTTTTCCAAGCGGCATGTCTGCCAATGTGCAGCCGAATTGCTCAGCGAGCGGGCTGTTCAGGCGGTTGGATGGTCCAATGAACAATGCGTCAGCTTGCAACAGGCGACCGTCAGCAAGTTCGATCTCGGAGATGGATGTTCCCTCGCCTCTTATGCCTGCGACTGGTTTTGCTTCAATAATGACGCCACGCTTTTCGAGTTCTGCCAACGTTGCAGCATCAGGCTCTTCACCGCCATTCAGATAGAATGTGGTCGGTCCCCATTCGGAGATAAGCATGGCTTGATGAGACGACATTGGCGACAGGTTCAACACGCCGAGTTTTTTGCCGCTGAACTCGTAGCCATGGCAATAAGGGCAATGAATAACCGATTTGCCCCAGCGTTCAGCCAATCCCGGTAAATCTGGCAAAACGTCAGAAATGCCGAAGGCAAAGATCAGTCTGCGCCCACTGACGACTTCGCCTGTATCCAGTTCAATCGAGAAGTCATCAATCTGTCCGGCCCCGTTGATGGCTTTACCCTCTGTTACTCTTACAGTCGGATAGGCTTTAACCTGCTCTTTTGCCGTTTCGAGCATTGCTGCCGGGCTGCTTCCATCCTGAGCGAAGAAACCATGTGAATGTTCGGCAAAGCGGTTGCGTGGCTTTCCTGCATCGATCACGCGAACCGAGCGTCTGCCGCGCGCTACATAGGTTGCGGCCGAAAGTCCGGCAAAGCTGCCACCGATAATAATCACATCATGATGCGTCATGGGCTGTCTCCAAGTCGAAAGTTGCGCCGCGTTCAATCGCGCGCTGATGAAAATCCGCGCTCAACTTGGCGAGTGTCACTTCGCCAAAACATTTCAATAAGAGCTCTTCTGCATCGCTGAACGCCTTGTTGAGCGATGCATTGACGGCCTGCTCGACGAGGCAACCGGGCATTTCTGTGCGATTGCTCATCGCAAGCAGCGACGGTTTGCCGATGGCGTTGTAAATGTCATGCAGCGTGACTTTGCTAAGATCACAAGCGATCTCCCATCCGCCGCCATGACCTTTTTCAGAGCGCACATAGCCCTGCTCTCGCAGACCACTCATCACGCGGCGCACGACAACGGGATTGGTGCCCATCGCTTTTGCGAGGACTTCGGAGGTCACGGGTTTTTTATACTCAGCCATGTGAAGGAGGACGTGGAGGACGCCTGAAAGTTTGCTATCTTTTTTCATGTAACTTTATATGTTACGAGTCTCCGACTCTGTCAAGAAAGGCGATAATATGAAAGCAGTTTTCGGGACGTTCTTGTGCGGCTTTGTGTTAGAATGGCCTTATGATTGACCTGTTTTCCCAGCTTGAAACTCGAGAAAAGCTTGCCGACGGTGCCGTTCTTTTGCGGGGATTTGCGCTCGCAAACGAAACCGAAATTCTCAACGCCATGCAAGATGTTGAGAATGATGCATCTTTTCGGAATATGACGACGCCAGGCGGATTTCGCATGTCAGTCGCTATGACCAATTGCGGTTCTTTTGGCTGGGTGACGGACCGGAAGGGCTATCGTTACAGCGCCGTTGATCCTGAAACGGAAAAGCCGTGGCCTTCAATGCCGGGGGCATTTCGCGATCTTGCAGAGCGCGCAGCGGACGAAGCCGGCTATCCTGACTTTTCACCGGATGCCTGTCTCATCAATCGGTATGAACCCGGCGCCAAAATGTCTTTGCATCAGGATAAGGACGAGAAGGATTTCACCAATCCGATTGTTTCTGTGTCGCTGGGGCTGCCGGCGACATTTCAATTCGGCGGATTGCAGCGCAGTGATCCGGTGCGAAAATTCGTGCTTCACCGCGGCGATGTGGTCGTTTGGGGTGGATCATCCCGACTCTTCTATCATGGCATTCTGCCATTGAAGGTTGGAGAGTATCCGCAATTTGGTCGAAATCGCTATAATCTTACATTCAGAAAAGCTAAATAACTTCAATTAGATGTAGGTTTTATTTAACTCTCTGTATTCATTTGGAACGCGCATCTTTTCCGCGATGCGCGTAAAAACGAATATTCAGATCGAACGTGCTCTAGTTGAACGCACCGCCGTCGCTTTTGCTTTCAGGGCGTTCTTTCGCAACCTTCTCGCGATAGCCGCTGGCGCGGTAAGCCGCAATCGGCTCGATTGCTCCGCCGGTACGAAGACGCGCTTCTGCCAGAATTGGCTCGACGTCGGTACGATAAGCGCGCTTCAACGTATCGGATGCCATCAGGGCATCGTTTTCCTGCTGATAGGTTTCCAGCCCTTCCCGATCCACCAACAACGCCTGCGCATACGCACGGCGGATTTCATTAGCAGATGAAATTAGGCTTTCAATCGGGTCCGTCACATTATGCGACTGATCGATCATGTGTTCAGGATGGAAATCCTTTACACCGCGATAATCGGCATCGACCAGCTCGTTGAAAACGAGGAACAGGCGGTATGGATCAATCGATCCCGCATCGAGATCGTCGTCGCCATATTTGCTGTCATTGAAATGGAAGCCGCCAAGCTTTCCAAACTGGATCAACCGAGCCACGATCATTTCAATGTTGGTGTTTGGTGCATGGTGGCCAAGATCGACCAGACATTGCGCCTTTGGACCAAGCGTCGATGCTATAAGGTAATTCGTGCCCCAGTCCTGCACGACTGAAGAATAAAAGGCTGGCTCATACATTTTATGTTCAGAGAAAAGCCGCCAGTCATCCGGAAGCGCTTTATAAATTTCACCCATCGAATGCAGATAACGCTCGAATGCGCGGGTGAAATTCTGCTGGCCGGGGAAGTTTGAACCATCGCCGAGCCAGACGGTCAAGGCTTTGGAACCAATGGAATTGCCGATTTTGATGCATTCTATGTTGTGCTCGATGGCTTGCGCACGGACTGCCGCATCGACATGGGTAAGCGAGCCATACTTATAAGAATGCTGCTGATCAGCCGAATCCGAGAACGTGTTGGAATTCATCGCGTCAAAACCAAGCCCGAGTGCCTCCGCATGGGCTTTCAGGTTTTTCGGATCAGTCTTATCCCACGGAATATGCAGCGAAACATTCGGCGTTGCGCGTGACAATTCGTTGATGACCGAGCAGTCGTCGAGCTTGTCGAAAATCCCGCGCGGCTCACCGCGACCGGGGAAACGGCCAAAGCGTGTACCGCCCGTTCCTGTCCCCCAAGAAGGTACAGCGACAAAATATTTGGCAACCTTCTCAGTGATTTTTTCAATCTCAATGCCGCGGCGGGCAAGCTGTTCGCCAAGAGCCTGATAGTCGCTCTTTTGTGCATTCTCAAAACCTGAATTATGCTCAGCGATGAAATCGGCTGCAATACGTTGTTCGGACATGGTTCCTCCCAGAATGTCCTGAATTTCAATAAAGGAAGACAGAGAAGCAAGAGCGCCCTTCTGCCTTCTTGATTATTAGCGCGGGAAGCTCACCTGATTTCCGGCGTCAACATTGATAATGTTGCCCGTGGATTTGGCTGAAGCATCACTCGCAAGGAAGTAGATCGCTTCTGCAATATCTTCCGGCAATACATTGAGTTTGAGCAGCGAGCGCTTGCGGTAATGCTCTTCCAGTTCAGTGACGTCGATCTTAGATGAAGCAGCGCGCTGTTCGCGCCATTCGCCGTCCCAGATTTTCGAGCCGCGCAGTACAGCATCCGGATTGACCACATTCACGCGAATACCAGCTTCTGCACCTTCAAGGGCAAGGCAACGTGCGAGATGGATTTCAGCGGCCTTCGCTGTGCAATAGGCAGATGCGCCGGGCGATGCTGCCAGACCATTCTTGGACGCAACGAAAACAACATTCCCACCAAGATTCTGACGTCGGAACAATCGGAATGCTTCACGCGAGACAAGGAAATATCCGGTCGCAAGAATATCAATATTGCGGTTCCACATCGACAGCTCGGTCTTTTCGATCGGTGCAGACGATGCAATACCGGCATTTGAAACCAGAATGTCAACACCGCCGAGCTCAACACTTGCCTCTGTGAAAGCGTTGATGACCGCACTTTCATTGGTGACGTTCAACTCAACGCTGCGAACCTGATCGGAACCAAAACGCTTGGCAAGATTTGCGTGAGCGGTTTTGAGCGATTCTGCGTCGATATCTGCCAGAACCACGCAAGCGCCCTCACCTGCCAGACGTTCGGCGGAGGCATAGCCGATGCCACCTGCGCCGCCCGTAATCAACGCAATGCGCCCGGCTAGGCTTTTAGGCTTCGGCATACGCTGGAGTTTGGCTTCTTCAAGCAGCCAATATTCAATATCGAAGGCCTCCTGTTCAGGCAGCCCCTGATATTCAGAAACGGATGATGCACCGCGCATGACATTGATTGCATTGACGTAGAACTCACCGGCAATACGCGCTGTCGCTTTGTCACGCGCGAAAGACAACATGCCGACGCCGGGGATCAGGAAAATGACCGGGTTGGGATCGCGCATTTTGGGTGAATTGTCGTGCTTGCAGCTCTCATAATAGCGCGTGTAATCGGCGCGATAGGCTTCGAGTGAAGCTTCAAGACCAGCAACAATACCATCGACATCTGGGTTGGACGGATCGATATTGATTACAAGTGGGCGAATTTTCGTGCGCAGGAAGTGATCCGGGCAAGATGTGCCAAGGCGTGCGAGTGGCTCTAGTTCTTTTGAGTTTACGAATTGCAGAACCGCATCCTGATCATCGAAATGGCCAAGCTTGCGCTCTTCCTTTCCGATCAACCCGCGTATATCTGGCATGAGACGCGCAGCAATTGCACGGCGTTCCGAAACATCCAGGCTTGGAGTCACAGCACCGCCAAAAGCGGCCTTGCCTTCACCCTTCTTATCAAGCCATTCGATAGCCTTATTGATGATTTCAAGCGTTAGCTCATAGCAGGTTTTTGCATCATTGGCCCATGTGAAAAGCCCATGACTTTCAAGGACTACACCCTTTGCATTCGGATTTGCTTTCACGAAAGCTTCAAGGTCAAGACCGAGCTGGAAGCCCGGACGACGCCATGGCAGCCAGCCAATTTCATCGCCAAAAATCTCGGCAGTCAGCTCGCGGGAGTTCTTTGATGCGGCAATGGCAATGATCGCATCAGGATGCATGTGATCAACATGCGTAAATGGTACAAAACCATGCAGTGGCGTGTCGATGGAAGCCGCGCGCGGGTTTAGATTGAATGTGCAGTGCGGAAGGAAGCCGACCATACGGTCTTCGTCTTCAACGCCCTGATAGATGCCTTTCAATGCATCGAGCTTTTTCTGATAAAGTGTAGCAAAGCCGTCAAGCTTGATCGTACCGACGTCGCCACCAGAGCCTTTGACCCAAAGAACAGGAACTATCTCTCCGGTGAGTGGATCTGTTTCCCGAACCTTTGCCGATGTATTCCCGCCACCATAATTGGTGATGCGCTTATCTGAACCAAGCAGGTTTGAGCGATAGAGCAATTTTCCGGGTTCATCCAGCTTTGCTGCTTTGGCGTCGTCCCAGCGATTATCCAAGAGCCGGCTATGGGCCACCATATTTTCCTCCCGTTTTATGGCGAAGACCAGATTGTGCACTTTTCTTTTCGCGCACAAACGATCATGTTGACGGAAGATATGGCGCAATACGCAAATTAATGTCAATCATAAACAATCAATAATAATCATACAGTTTATCTGATAATGATTGATTGTGATTATTTGTGATTGACATGGTCTGCATTTGTGTTTGATACATGAAGAAGGAGGAGCCATGCACGAACGAGAGCGCCACCGTATTATTCTGACCGCAGTTCAGGAAAAACCGGTGATCACCATTCAGGATCTGGTCGAGCTGACGGAAGCGTCGGAAGCAACCCTTCGGCGCGACATCGCATCGCTTCATATGCAAGGCCGTATTAAACGGGTGCGTGGTGGTGCTGAAGCAATTCATCCGCCGCAGTTTGCCAGCCTTGCCAGCAGACCGTTCAAGGTTTCAGAAACAGAGAATACGGATCGCAAACGTGCGATTGCTCGCGAGGCCGTATTGCTCTGTGAAGAAGGCGACAGCATTATCATCAATGGTGGTTCGACCACCTTTCAGATGGTTCATTATCTTGCTGCAAGCCGTATGCAGGTGCTGACCAACTCTTTTGCAATCGCTGAGCATCTTTTGCGGCAGTCGAAAAGCACGGTGCTGGTGCCCGGCGGCGCGATTTATCGCGAGCAGAGTCTTATTCTGTCCCCCTTCGATAATGACGTGATCCGCAACTTTTACGGACGCCGCATGTTTCTGGGGTGTCAGGGCATCAGCCCGCTTGGCGTGATGGAAGCAGACGCTCTGGTTATTCAAAGCGAACAGAAACTGATGGGTCAGGCGGACGAAATCGTCCTGATGGTCGATTCATCAAAATTCACCCGCCGTTCAAGCCTCATTCTCTGCCCTCTTGATCGGGTCAATACACTGATCACCGATGACGGTATTTCGGATGATGCGCGGCGGATGGTCGAAAATGCAGGCATCAAGCTCATCGTAGCGCCAATTTCTGCAAATGCTGGCAAGGGTAACGATCGGGGGGAAGCCACAGAAGTTGCCTGAGCTTTAATATAAATCGGATTGTTCTTAATCGGGAGGAATGGGACATGAAACTTTTCAAAAAACTGGCATTAAGCACAACGCTGGCTGTTGCTTTTATGGCGAATGCCGCACAGGCTGCCGACATGAAAATCGCACTCGTTGCGAAATCGTTGGGCAATGGCTTTTTTGAAGCGGCCAATAAGGGCGCACAGGAAGCCGCTAAGGAACTGGGCGGCGTTGAAGTCATCTATACCGGCCCAACGACAACAACTGCCGAAGGCCAGATTGAAGTCATCAATTCGCTGATTGCGCAAGGCGTGGATGCGATTGCAATCTCTGCAAACGATCCGGATGCAGTTATTCCAGCACTCAAAAAGGCTGCGCAGCGTGGTATCAAGGTTATCTCGTGGGATTCCGGTGTCGCGCCTGAAGGCCGTATCGTGCACCTTAATCCATCGTCGAACGATCTGATTGGCAAAATGTGCCTGACGCTCGCAGCGCATCATTTGCCAGATGGCAAGGGTGACTTCGCGATCCTTTCGGCTACAACCACCTCGACTAACCAGAATATCTGGATTGACGAGATGAAGAAGCAGCTCAAGGATTTTCCGGGCCTTAATCTCGTCACCACCGTTTACGGTGATGACCTTGCCGACAAAAGCTACCGTGAAGCACAGGGCCTCCTCACCTCCAACCCTAATGTGAAGGTGATTGTTGCTCCAACCACGGTTGGCGTGCTTGCTGCCTCGCAGGCTGTCAAAGACGCAGGCAAAATCGGCGATGTTTATGTAACCGGCCTTGGCCTGCCGTCTGAAATGGCAGGCGCCATCAAGTCGGGTGCAACAAAGGAATTTGCGATCTGGAACCCGATCGATCTGGGTTATTCTGCAACGCAGATTGCCTATCATCTTGTAAAAGGTGATGCAGACGGCAAGCCGGGCTCGGAAATCGAAGCCGGTCGCATGGGCAAAATCAAGATCGGCGAAAACGGCGAAGCCGCGATGAGCGATCCATTTGTCTATGACGCATCGAACATCGACGAATTCTCCAAGGTCTTTTAATTTTAAGACTGAGGCTGGCGGTGCGAGGGCTAATCTTGCATCGCCATTATTTTCCGAATTGAATTCAGGTATTTCTGATGAATGCAGCTTTGCAGAAAAGCGGGCAATCGGTGTTGCCTGCCGGCCATCCGGATACGCCTTTGCTGGAAATGCGCGGTATTGCCAAGACATTTCCCGGAGTGCGAGCGCTCTATAACGTCAATATCGCGCTCTATCCAGGCCAGGTAACAGCACTGATCGGCGAAAACGGAGCGGGCAAATCGACGCTCGTCAAAATTCTGACGGGAATTTATCACCCGGACGAAGGCGAAATTCTGATTGATGGTCAGCCGGTTCATTTTTCAACTGCGCAGGATGCGACTGACGCCGGTGTAACCGCCATTCATCAGGAAACGGTGCTTTTCGACGAATTATCCGTTGGCGAGAATATCTATCTCGGCCATGCGCCCCGCACGAAGCTTGGCTTCGTCAATTGGGCGGCAGTCTTTGCACGGGCTCAGGCTCTGCTCTCTTCGCTGGAAATCACGGTTGATGCACGTATCAAGCTGCGAGAACTTTCCATCGCGCAGCGGCATCTGGTGGCAATTGCGCGCGCGCTTTCGGTGGATTCCAGCGTCGTCATCATGGATGAGCCGACCGCGGCCCTGTCGCGCAAGGAAGTCGATGATCTTTTCCGCATCGTCGAGCGGTTGAAATCACAAGGCAAAGCAATCCTGTTCATCAGCCACAAATTCGATGAAGTCTATGAGATAGCGGATCGGTATGCGGTTTTCCGCGATGGTTGTGCGGTCGGGCACGGATTATTGTCAGAGATGAACGAGCGCGAAATCGTCCGGCTGATGGTTGGACGTTCGGTGGAAAAGGCTTTTCCCAAGCAGGATGTTG
>Ga0308165_1001555_pt1 | contig 31454 bp, 28 predicted proteins | sample PhyWR2_FD_201032 | JGI IMG/M metagenome (GOLD analysis project Ga0308165, IMG submission 201032) | Phyllosphere microbial communities from UC Gill Tract Community Farm, Albany, California, United States - DLSLW.R2 | ecosystem: Host-associated > Plants > Phyllosphere > Unclassified | place: USA... | reverse complement strand
GCCATCCAGGCCTCAACATGGGGAAACATTTCGTTTGACTGTAAAACTGGTTTTTTCATATCATGATTTTTAATCAAAATTACCAGTCAAAACAAGCTTGGTCAAGATGGGTTGGTCGTAGGCTTACCCTGTTTGAATTTGTCCATAACTGTTTTTTTTAAAGGGCCCGATGACCACGGTATTGTTTTTTATCTAGGAAATCGTATTCCAGCCCTAAAACTAAACATTTCAACCAAAATTCGAAAAGAACTTTAAAAATTCCGAATCCTGCATCATTGCCTTGCATTATTGCATCTGCTTACAATGGATAAACCGTAGCATCCGCCAACAAAATACCCTATCCGGTGAAGTTCCTGATTTGAAAGCGATAGATGATTTACTGTTTCGGTTTATAATATTGCATTCCGTGCTCATGTTAAAAAAGTAGCTCATTTTGGGAGCCGTGAATTATAATTCTGACATCATTAAAATCAATCTAAAAATAAATTTAGATAAATCTAAATTTATTTTTAGTCTTTTCTGTTTTTATTATTAGATTTACATAAAAAATCAGATAACATGCAGAAAAGATTACCCATTGTCCTGCTTTCACTTATGAGCCTGGTTGCTATAATGGTGTCCTGTGAGAAGATAATCCCTTCCTCTCCAAAAGAAGACGAAATTCTTGATGGGCCGGTAGAGGGACTCAGCTATGAACAGCTCAGACGGTTCGCTTTGGGAGATGCAGCCTTCAATAATGAGATATTTAGTCCTGCGAATGGTCTTGGACCAGGCTTTGTTGCAACCAGCTGCGGAAGCTGCCATGCTGGAGACGGCAAAGGCCATCCTTTCACTACACTGGTCCGTTTCGGGCAGACCGATGAGACAGGCAATAAATTTTTGGACCAGGGAGGCCCTCAACTACAGAACAGGGCTATTCCGGGGTACAAACCTGAGCAAATCCCAGCAGGCGCCAGCTTTTCAAAATTTACACCGCCTGCCAATACCGGCCTTGGCTTTCTCGAACTCGTAGCTGATGCAGATATACTAGCTATGGCTGACCCTCAGGATCTGGATAATGACGGCATTTCTGGTGTCCCAAATTACGCAGTGCTTCCCTCATATGTTCAGGCCTTTAACAATGCTATTGCACTGAAGGGAAAATATATTCATCGTTTTGGAAAAAAGGCGGCAGCATATAACCTGCTCCACCAGACCGTGAATGCCTACAACCAGGATATCGGGATCACTTCAAGCTTTGATCCTGTGGATGCCTATACGCGGATGGTGATTGATCCTGAAATCCCCACACTTACAGTGAATAACGTGGTGTTTTATCTACAGACGCTAAAAGCGCCCATACAGCGTGATGCAGGGAATGCGGAAGTGGAAACTGGCAGAAAACTGTTCGAAAAGATCAACTGTTCAGGCTGTCACAAGCCTACCCTAAAAACAGGTTTTTCCCCGGTTGCTGCTCTCTCCAACAAAGAATTTCATCCCTATACCGACCTGTTACTTCACGATATGGGACCTGGGTTGGACGATGGTTATACGGAAGGATCGGCAAAAACCTTCGAATGGAGAACCCCGCCCCTATGGGGACTGGGACTTTCGATGAACTCGCAGGGGGGATCTTATCATCTGCTGCATGACGGAAGGGCAAAAAGCATCGAAGAGGCGGTAACCCTTCATGGAGGAGAGGCATCTGCAAGCCGCAACAGGTTCAACCAGCTGTCTGGAGCAGAAAAACATGCCATGCTGAGATTTTTAGAATCACTATAGAAATGAAAAGAAAAGATTTTATAAAAGGCTGTGGAATGGCCTGCCTTGGAGGCCTTGGGATCACCACGTTGATCAGTGGATGCAGCAGCCTGGTGCCGGCGACGGGCGAGATTGCAGGGGATAACCTGGTCGTAGAAATGAAGGACTTTGAAATCAGACAGGAAAAAAATGTCCAGTTCAAAAGATACATTGTAGTCAGCAATGACCTGCTCCGATATCCCATCTGTATCTACCGGCATGATGAACTGAATTATTCTGCACTATGGATGCAGTGCACCCACCAGGGAACCGAGCTCCAGGCTTTCGGAGACAGGCTTCAATGTCCGGCCCATGGAAGTGAATTTGACAATAAGGGCAGAATGACAAATGGTCCGGCAGAAGCAAACTTAAGAACTTTCCCCATTACCATAGAAAAAACCAGGATCAAAATTTCACTGAAGGCAGTATGAAAAAACTCTTTACGCTTATCATATCTATTGGTATCGGTCAGATGGCTTTTGCCCAGATCGACCCGAAACTTTTAAGGGCCAAACCCAGTGATACAGCAAAAAACTCACTCAACATGGATGCAGTTTATGAACGGCCTTTTATTGCCGTGGGAAAACTTCCGGTATCAGTGGGCGGGTATATGGAAGCCAACTGGCAGTATCAGGGTACAGACGGGATCTCTGAAGGACAGCAGTTCCAGTTCAGAAGGATGACGCTATTTGTAGCCTCAACCATTTCCAAGCGCATCAAGTTCCTTTCCGAGATCGAATTTGAACCTGCTGAAAAAGAAATAGCGGTTGAATTTGCTGCGCTGGATCTGGAACTGCACCCCTTGCTTAATTTAAGGGGTGGAATGATATTAAATCCCATTGGTGCATTCAACCAGAACCATGACGGTCCTAAATGGGAATTCACCGACCGTCCGATCGCCATGACACAGATGCTGCCTGCAACCTGGAGCAGTGCAGGATTCGGGATTTATGGCAAGAACTATAGTGGTGACTGGATGCTGGGCTACGAGTTATATGCCACAAGCAGCTTTGACGATTCCATTATTGCAAACCCTGAAAACAGAACCTCCCTGGCTGCTTCAAAAAGAAATCCGGAAAGGTTTGAAGAAATTGCAAGCGGGCAGCCACTTCTAACTGGAAAAGTTGCGGTACGCAGGAACAATATAGGCGAACTCGGCGTATCCTATATGGGAGGGGTTTACAATAAATGGCAGTCGGACGGAATCGTGATCGATGATAAACGCAGGCTAAATGTTTTTGCCATAGACTTTAATACCACACTGCCAAAGCTTAAGACCTTTATCACAGCTGAGTGGGCATGGATCAGGGTAGATGTTCCCGACACCTATTCCCAGCAGTTCGGGAGCCGTCAGATGGGCGGATATATCGATATTGTTCAACCTGTGATCAAAAAAACGATCCTGGGCTGGCAGCATTCTGCTGTAAGTTTAGCCTGCAGGGTAGAGTATGTAGACTGGAATGTGGGGAAGTTCAGGGAGACCGGTGGGAATATTGGTGATGAGCTTTTCAGCGTAATGCCCGGCATCAGTTTCAGGCCGAGGCAACAGACTGTACTGAGGTTTTCCTACCGAAAACAGTGGCAGAAGGATATTCTTGGAAACCCGGCTGCCAGAACCGGAGCATTCCAGTTAGGTGTATCAACCTATTTTTAATTCTGTCATCTATTTTAGCCGGAATCTAAAGAGGATTTCCCGATGTATATCTGAGAGGCCACAGCAGGCAGCATTTATCAACAAACCCCAGGGAATGGACGGTTTGTGTCCCAAAAACACGATTTCGTGGATGAGTAGCAAAACTGAAAAACCATCCTGCGTCAATAGCGGGTGCAACCGCTGCCGAGTACCCAGAGACAGGCTAACAAACCGACTGCGAACTTTTCTTATCTTCCTAGGAATTTTTAACCTAAACGAATAAATGGATGCCAATGAGGATGCAATAAAGTAATTTGAGTATTGGGAATGCCCCAATTAGAGCTATATTTCTTGACCCTGCCCACCATTTGTTAGAAGGTGCCAAAGAAGCCTATCTACGGATTCCATTTCTGGAGGTGACTGACCTGGCAATTTGTTTCCTTTGACCCGCACTTTGGGAAACTTTTAGATCGACACAAATTTTCTGGACTGTAAAATCAGTCGCGTACTGTTTGGTATGCATTGGCGGTACTCTCAATCAGGCGCCAAAATAATGTTATCGATGCTCTGTTTGGATTCACAATAGGACTCTGCATGGTAATAAGTGCCGCATGAGCTGCTCTACATCGTATGCGTTACAGGTTTTTACTGCCCAATCTCTTTACGCTGTATTCTTACTGCATTGAGAATAGCTAAGAAAGCTACACCCACATCTGCAATTACAGCCTCCCAGAGATTCGCAACACCGAAGGCCCCAAGAGAGAGCACGGCGATCTTCACTGCCATTGCCAAAATAATGTTCTGCCAGACGATGTTACGGGTCAGCTTGCCTATCTTCAAAGCTAAAACAATCTTTGTTATCTGGTCATTTTGTATTACGATATCAGCCGTTTCAATGGCTGCATCACTTCCAAGCCCACCCATGGCAATACCCGCATCGGCCAGGGCAATTACAGGGGCATCATTTACCCCGTCGCCCACAAAAGCAATATGGCGTCCCTCCTTTATCAAAGCCTCCATCTTTTCTACTTTTCCTTCAGGCAAAAGATCGCCAAAAGCATAGTCAATATTAAGTCTGTTTGCAACCTGATCTACTACAGCTTTTTTGTCGCCGGACAACATAACAGTCCTTATATTTAAGGCCTGCATCTGCTTAACACCTTCTCCCGCATCTTCTTTTATTTCATCTGCTATAGTAATATAACCGGCATATTTTTCATCCACCGCGATCACAACAATGGTATCTAAGATCTCCTCAACATCCTTTGGAAAATCCACCTTATATTTTTTTAGTAGCTTAAGGTTCCCTGCGAGCACATGCTTTCCATCTACTACTCCTTTAAGTCCGTGTCCGGATATTTCTTCAATTGAAGTTGCAGTGCCCTCGCTTGCGTCCTTTCCTGCATATTCAATAATTGCCTGTCCAACGGGATGGGTTGAATTCTTTTCCAGAATTGCTGCCAGTCTGATTAAATCTTTTTCGGCAAGCCCTGAGGGCACTATTTTTTGAACTTTGAAAACCCCTTTGGTCAATGTTCCCGTCTTATCCATTACTATGGTATCTATCTTGGTCATTACGTCCAAAAAGTTACCTCCCTTGAATAGAATCCCATTTTTCGAAGCCAGGCCAATCCCGCCAAAATATCCTAAAGGAATAGATACGACAAGTGCGCATGGGCAGCTGATCACCAGAAATACCAGCGCGCGATAAAGCCAGTCATTAAAGACATAATTTTCAACAAACAGATACGGAACCAGCGCTAGCGCTAAGGCCAAAAAGAAAACTATGGGCGTATATATCTTTGCAAATTTTGAAATAAAAAGCTGCGTCTGCGACTTTCTTGAGGATGCATCCTGTACCATTTCCAGAATCCTGCTAAGCTTACTGTCCCTGAACAGTGCAGTTACCTTGATCTCTGAGACGGTGTTTATATTGATCATTCCTGCCAGCACGGTTTCACCTTTATATTTACTGTCAGGACGACTCTCTCCAGTTAATGCAGCGGTATTAAAGGATCCTTTTTCTGAGAGTAGCTCGCCGTCCAATCCAACTTTTTCACCAGCTTTCACCTGTATGGTATCTCCGAGCTCTACATCAGCAGAGCCAGCGAGCTCAGCTTTCCCATCTCTGATTACGGTAACCTTATCGGGCCTTATGTCCAGCAGGGCTTTTATGCTTGCTTTCGCACGGTCCACTGCTGCATCCTGGAACCATTCACCAATTGAGTAAAAGACCATTACAGCAACACCTTCGGAATATTCCCCTATAAAGAATGCGCCTAAGGTTGCCACACTCATCAGCACAAACTCATTGAAGATATCCCCCCTTATCGCTTTTCTAAAAGCTAAAACAAGTACTCCCCATCCAGCGAGAAGATAGGCGATACTGTTGACGGCTAATGAAACCCATCTAGAAAGTTTAATATTAAATCCATAGTCCATCACCAGAACGCATATCAATATCGCCAGGCCCGATAGCAGTCCAAGATGCTGTTGCCATTGTGGCTTATCACCGGCACCCGTTTTGCGATCATGATCCGCAACGCTATCTTCGTTAATATGAAGCGCGCCGGCTTCCGCCTTATAAGCTGGAGCAGTTTGCCGAATATTATTTTTCGGTGCTTCTGCCTTAATATCATCGTTTTCGCAACAGTCCTTCATAATATGATTTTTTATTGTACTTTTTCAGTGATAAACCTCTCCATGTATCATGCCAAATATTACTCTGATAACAAGGTGCTGTGCATTGTCTATCTTCAGTTTCAACCTATCCGATTCGAAGCCTTGGTGCTGAGAAGCGTACGGCAGAGGTATTGTCAAACAGCGTCTTTGGCCTACAATGGCTTACTTCATTCCAGGAATTGAAAATGTAAGTCTGTGGCGATCTATTTTATCGGAGTTTTTTATTTTACTTCTATCTTTTACCCTGCCCGGAATAACTTTAGTGTAACCAGACAAAAATCAAAATAACTTTCGAACATAGGTTTCAAAATACTGATAAAAGAAACATTCACACAAAAATAAAATAAAAGGCCGGAGAATAATAATCAATATTAACAGAAAGTCTTTACAGCTATACCGATATTATCAAACTTGACGCTCACCATACATAAATAGCTGCCGGCGCTCCTATATAAGTCATGATAAAACGTGAGTAACAATGCCTCACAGATTGGAAGACACACTTTTTCGTTGCACTATTTTGGTTATAGATTAAGTACCAAGGGTCAGCAGCAGTCTTCCCATTCGCACGAAAATACATCAACATTTTTTAAACTAATTCGCTTCACTGTTGTTTTTATAATAACAAAACATCAGTTTATAATGAAAAATGTGGAAACTGTTATTCCGGCTGCCCTATACCTTCATACTATACGATTTTGCTACAGGGATAATATTAATTTGGCTATAGCCCTGGAAACCGGGCTTTCGGCCTCTGATGTACTACTGGCAAACACAATTCAAAAATTAAAAAGCTGGAAAGGGTTTTCTTTATTCGATGATGACGGTCATCCAACAAACAAAGTCTTCGTGGCTGGCCGATGGAGGTTAGAATTACCAATAAATAAAGGTATACGTAAGCTCAACGCAATAAACTTATCAACAAAAAGCCATCACTTTCCTACCATCCAGTTAGATAGGGTGATGAAAGCATTTGCTGACACTTTTTTTCTCAAAAACACCTCTAAAATCAAGCGCTCTGGTAAATAATTTTTAATCACTAAAATTTAAAGTCATGAACACAGAAAATTCAAAAAAAGAGAGTCAAAAGCATCCGGAACACCATGAACATCAGGAGCATCACCCCCACAAAGAGCATCATGAAGGGCCTGAGCATGCGAATGAAATGGAACATCACAAAGAGAAAGAACACCATTCTGAGGCTGAACACCATAACGATGATGAACATAAGAACACAAAAAAAAGTTAATTATGGCAGTTTGGAAAGGAATGTGCGAGCCGATATTCCTTTCCACTTATTAACTATCAAAGTAATAGGTTTGTAAAGATCAACCTCATCTATTATCAGTATCCCTGTCTGAATAGGGGCCTTGGCAGTTTTGTATCCAATAAAATATACCATCTAATATCTGTAGAAAATTCCTGATATTGCCATTACATAATAAAGTATGTGTTATCAGCTTTTGGCTGCGCCATCGGTGGGTGTTCTATCATCTCCATCAGATTCCGCTCTATGGTCATGCAGATTGCTGTCATCGGCGTATCGGTGGGAACATTTTCGAATGGATCCTGCATAATGATTGCTGTTTTTTCGATCATAATAAAGAGAATCGGAACGAGAAATATCAACATTATTTCTACAACTGGTGTTTCATCTTCCAGTCCAAAAGGCATAATAGTCATTAGGACATAGATCAGAAAATGAATGAGTACACTATATGAGCGTGGAAAGATCGTGTTTTTAATTCGTTCGCATTTTCCCATTGAATCGCACAGGCGGGCAATGGTGGAATCGATTTGTACAACTTTGTTGGGATCCATCTGACCACGTTCACTGGCCGAGGCCAGCGCTGAGCTGTGGCGGATGAGTAATAAATTTGCTTGGTTTTCACTGTTGAGATTATGCTTGATAAAATAATTCTTCACTTTTGTAGAAGGAGCAGTCTTCCTCAGCGACTCTGAGAGCGCAAAACACCAGATCACCTGACGAGTCGCAAATGATTCAAGTAAATCAGCTCTATCCTTGTGTTTTGGAAGGAATAGGGTCAATTGCCTTATCAGTGTCCTGCTATCGTTCACTATTGCGCCCCAAACCACTCTTGCTTCCCACCAGCGTTCATAAGACTGCGAGGTCCTGAAAGCAAGCAAGAGCGAAAGGGTCGTACCCACAAAGGCAGAAAGCGCCAAAGGGATTTTAATTTGTTCGAAGAAACCATAATGATCGAGCGTTCCAGCAACTATGGCATATATTCCAATTGTTATGATATCCCATTTTATTAACCTAATGAAGTATAGCACTGATATTTTTTTATTTATAAGCATGTTCTTATTTTGTCTATTTAGCATGAAATGCACGTTGTGCAGTGATTGATATTTTGTTATTATCCAAATAAATATATAGTTTCCGCTTTCACTTTGCAAATTCATTTTATGGTTGTTTCGTTTTGCAAAAAGAATTTTAATTGGTGTTTGGCATTTGATTTAGCCGACTCTTCAAGGGATATAATTCTGGCAGAAATAGACCAGAAATTTTCTTACCGGTCTTCCGTTTCTGAAAATTACAATTGGCCGGAGCTGCCTGACACTTGTAAAATGGCCATTTATTGCAGGTGGATCTCCAGCTTTCCTTGCCAGGTTTTTAAACGATGGCTCTGAATCCAGAAATATTGCGTTTTTACCTTTTAGCTTGGAAAGATCCGTTCCAATGTAGCTGAAATGTAGTGCGTGCTCGCCGATCACGTTTTGCCCATATATAAATTCCCGGCTTAAGAGATTGAGTTCAGCTGATGTTTTATAACTGTCAGCAGAAAAGATGAAGTCGGCTTTATATTGTGTTTTAAGGATTTGTGATTTCCTATGGAGTTCTTCCCATCCTACCCATGTATCATCTGAACGAACCGGTACGGGATAGAATACTATCTCCACGAAAAGCCCTGCATGGATAATCAGTGAAATGATAAGCTGAATCTTTATCCAACGGTCCGGGATTATCCCACCTACCAGAATAATGCCTGTGATATAAGCCGGCATCATCCAGTTAATCTTTACCCAGTAAAAAGGCGAGAGCGAGAGAAAAATCATGAAAATGGGCAGAAAGAAAGCGAGCAAAAAGATCTGCCCTGCAGAAAGCTTGAATCTACCTTTTTCTTTCAGGCTGAACATCAGATAAGTAGCGCGAAACAAAAAGGCAAAAGCGACAGGGATAAGCAGCGCGAGTTGATGGCCAAAGAGACCAAAGATAAACCTTGGGCTAAACTGAAGTTCAGAAACAGAATTCATGCGTTTTGTACCCTGAAAAGCGAAAGATGCAAAGTTGTTATTCCAGTTCCATATAATCACCGGTGAAGAAACCATTATCATCAGCAACACTGATAGCCAGGGCCATATGGTCAGAAGTTGTTTCCTGTTTGAGGAGGAAAACAATAAGAAAATGAACATTCCTGCAGGAAGGAAGACGGCTGTATATTTGCTATCAAAAGCGAGTCCCATAAGTATACCGGCATAAATCCAGTCTATTTTTCTTTTTCTGAACACTGCATCATGGATTTTGCAAAGGGCAAGTGCCCAGAAGAAAAGCAGCGGGGTATCCGGGGTGGAAATCAAGGAAAGGATGCTTACCATTAAGGTGGATAAAAATAGCACAATTACTTTTTTTGACTGACCTGAAGGATAGAACCGAAGTGACAGATTGAAAACGGCAATGGAGGTAAGAACGGTGAGTACCGAATCCCCGAGCTTAATGGCAGTTGGATTTTTGCCAAAAATTTCTGTAAAAATCCTGATTAACCAGGAAATGGCCGGAGGGTGGTCAAAATAGGAAAGACTGGGGTGGCTGGCATAAAAAAAGTAATACGCATCCTGCGGCATTGGTCCCATTGAAAACACAGCAATAACACGAATGACCAGGATAGCACATAGCATATAAAAAACAGCTGGAGATAGGCCGGTAGTTAGGTTTTTTCGCATGACATGTAAAAAAGATTTAGACGGCAGGCAACATTAGGCCTGCTGTTCGGGTAAACAGTTATGTAAAAAGTAATATTGGCCAGTAACGCCGCGGCAAGGGGTTTGAAAGTTCTCCTTAAGACATGCTTTGCAAGTCAGAGAGGCTGGCCAAAGTATTATAAACGGATTTCGGTGGTCCTCGAAAACAGGGAGATTTAAGAAAATAAGTACGTATTGAGGAATTTTGGAGAACCGGTTTCGCCTGCAACAGGTGGGAGGTCAGAAAAAAATACGGATGGTTGAGTGTTCTGAAAGTGTCGAAACTAAATTTATCTTTTTCCTGATTAACTTCCTGATGGCTTGAAGATAAAATGATGGCATGCAGGACAGTTTCAAACTCCCCGGCACCGTGTTTAGCATGCTGATTATACTGTGAAATTTTATTGTGTGGATTCTCGAGCACGAGGCACTGATCCAGCAGGAAACTGAATGCAAGTAAAAGAACGGTGTAGACCAGGCGGAAGTTCATAATGAATTTATTTACATTGCTTTCAACCGCGATCGATTTGAACCTGGAACTGACTTACTTTCAATACGACCCTTATGCCCATGTCCTTTAGGGGATATCAAGGCCATGAACCATAAAAGTATTGTAAAGAGTGTCACTGCCGCTATAATCAACACCCTGAGTAGCATTTTTCTTCGGCCAGAGACATGGGGAGGGACTGCTTGGGTATATGGGTTCTTTTTATTTTTTCTCATGAATTCCTTAATCTATTTTTACTGGAAATCTCCTGTGCTTATCACCTTTTTTTGGTAACTTTATAGCCTAACAAGTACTATAAGAAGATGTCCTACTTTTAATTTATTTTGTTTATTGCTTGATGTTTTCAGCATCCTGTGCATTATTGCGATTCTACGCTTGACTTTACGCGCAGCGGTGCAACCTATTTTGAAATTGCAGCGGTAACGAAATTATATTCTAACCGCACTGTTTTTAAAAGTAACTGAACATACCGGCTCCAATTGCTCCGTGACTGTAGCTAGGCATTACTACTGAACGCCCGATTTCCTTTCGTGTAAAGATTTTTTTAATCTTTGGATATAGCCAGTAAGATGCCCGCGTGGAAAGAAAACCTATCCCTGCTCCTGCTACAACATCACTGAGCCAGTGCTTATTATTATACATCCGGTAATATGCGGTTGCCACTGCGGCAGCATAGCCTGAAATGGGGTAAATAACTGATCTTTCCTTATATTCCTGACTGAGCAGTTCTGCCGATGCGAATGCCTCTGCGGTATGCCCTGAAGGAAATGCGTTGCTGGATCCGTCCGGCCTGGTCACCTGGGTGATCCTTTTAAGGGATTGGCAGGTGGCGGTAAGTATGATATTGCTCAGCAGATAGACCCCGGCCTGGTCAATGGTTTTATTTCTTCCTTGTATGCCAGCCGTGCTCAGGCCTAGCGCCAATACCCCGGGGGCGAACTGCAGATAGTCATCTATCCTAAACTTATTGTGCGGATGCTCAAGTGCAAACTCCTGCCTGGCGGCAATATCAAGGTCTGTGAGTTCGTGGCTTCCCAGCTTTACAAATCCGTAAACTATACTTGCTGAGGCTGCAGCTCCCACTATTGGTGACATCCGAATCTTAAAGTCGCCGTGTTCTGTTTTGCCGTCCGCAAGGGTCTGTTTTTTCATCAGCAACGTATCCCCTGGTTTTTGTGAAAAGGATGCAAAGGGATGCAGGAATGTGAACAGCAACCAAAATAATATTCTAAAAAAACTCATCTTATATATATTTTAATCATCAGCGGTATGCGAGTCATTCTCATGTTTAAATTTCTTTTTCCATTTTACGTACCATTTCTGGTGATGAAGACTCAGCAGGAAATAGATTCCCAGGGCAGCAGCTACTGCGATGAGGAACATGTTAAGTCCTACGGCCACACCGATTCCCGCGGTACACCACAGGGTAGCTGCGGTAGTGAGGCCTTGTGAAGTGTTGGTTTGATCATTCTTGTAAATGATTCCTGCACCCAAAAAACCAATGCCCACCAGAACGTTGGCAATGATTCTAGAGGCTGCCGCTGTGTCCCCCATATGCTCGCCAATGGCGGTGAAGAGTGCGGCGCCGAGACACACCGCGGCATAAGTACGTATTCCGGCACTCCTGCCATGTTTTTCACGGTCAAGACCGATGATGCATCCAAGAATGAAAGCTACAAGAAGCCTTAGGATTATATCCCATTCGTTTTCCATTTCCATTTTTTAGTGTTGTTTTTTCTTTATCCGCGCTTTGACCGTTTCAATATTTGCTTGTTTTCCTGTTGCCAGTAAAGACCTGCAGTATGGAGTAAAAAAACGATGTGCAGTTAAGAAGTTGAGTGTTTTATTATCCCATTCTGTCAAATCCATTCCGCTTCTTTTATTGACCTCTCTTGCCACCTTCTCATCAGTTATCAGGAATTCCTCGTTTCCAAGGTTATAGGTGTCCGCATCACAGATGATCTCCTGGATCGTATTCCTGGGATCATGAGGTATTGTAGTTGCCCGAATGCAAGCCGCTATATCGAAAATAACATCTAGTTCAATTCCTCTATCGAGCATAAACTCTCGCATTAAAATCACGCTTCTCTCTTCATGACCAGCGGGGCTGCCCAAAAGCTGCCCGGTGTCGTGAAACCAAGCTGCGGCGAAGAGTACAAACTCACGGAGCTTGTCCAGGCGGTAGTTCGAAGCAATTTCGCGTGTTCGGCTAACTACAAGCTTTGTGTGTTCGAGGTCATGGTATACCAGATCGGTATGCCAGTGCTGTTGAAAGAGTTGACTAACGTAAGCCTCGGTCTCCTCCAAAAGCAGATCAAATACATTTTTCCTTCTTAACTTGAAAAAATAGTTTCCTATTAAGAGCGCCAGTAGCCCTAAAAACAAACCAATTAGCAATAAAAAATAATTGTTCATATGATTGTTATTGTTTTAATCCACCATTTTTAAAAAGATGATAGGCGCTCTGGTATAGCGAGATGGCTTCCAGACTTATCTTTTTTGGCGTCTTTACGGGCGTTTGTACGTTTGTAGTGAAATCGTACCTATAACTCTGGGGGGCTTTTCGTGGGCTGAGTACCACAAGCGTGTCATTGCGGAGATAGCCAAGTTTTTGATAGGTCCCCAGCATGATCCTTGGGCGATAGGCTACTGAGCGTACATCCATTCCGTAGTTATTGCCCTGGAAATCCCATTTGAGCAATCCAAACAAGGTTGGGTAGAGGTCGATCTGAGAACAGAGGGTTGAAATTGTCAAAGGGACCTGTCCTTTAAGATTATAGATCATAGCGGGAATATGGTACCGGGAGATATCGATTTCATTTTTCCCTGCACTTTCAGCGCAGTGATCAGCAATGAATATAAATATCGTATTGTCGAACCAAGGTTTTTTCCGGGCTTTTTCTAAAAATTCACCGATGGCAAAGTCAGTGTACTTCACGGCCCCCTCCCTCCCCGTTCCCGGGGCGATATCAATTTTTCCTCCGGGATAGGTAAAAGGACGATGGTTGGATGTGGTCATCACAAAATCGTAGAACGGCTTTTTTGTCTGGAAACGTTTGTCCGCATCACGGATCACTGCAGAAAGCAGGTCCCCGTCAGAAATGCCCCAGGCATTTTCAAAGGCAACCTGATCATCCTTTAGGATCGTTCGTTTTACCTTATAGGTATCTCCCACTGTTAGTTTTCGGCCCCTATCGGTTATCTCGTATCCATTGTTACCAAAGAACTGATTCATATTGTCGAAGTAGCCATCCCCACCATAAAAAAAAGAAGTTGAATACCCGCGTTTAGAAAATATACTTCCAATGGTGGTTAGATTTGCATTATTTTCTCTTCTGACAATGCTGTTTCCAGGGGTTGGCGGAAGGGCTAGGGAAAGCGCTTCCATACCGCGTACCGTTCGTGTGCCAGTGGCATACATCCGCTTAAATAAAACGCTTTGTTTTGCGAGGGTATCAAGTGTTGGCGTAAGTCCCTGTGCATTACCAAAGGTTCCCATATAATCCGCACTAAAACTTTCCATTACCACCATGATCACGTTCGATCTGCTTTGGCCATTGCCATTGGAAACGATTCGGCGAATCGAACCTTCCCCTGGCATAAATCTTGCCAATGGAGATGACAGCTCTTTTCTTGTGGTATTAAATGCGACCATCTCTGATGTCATGGGATAAAACTGGTCATAGTTCAGCTCATTTGAGCGGAACGCTGCAATGAATGAATATATCCCCGCTTTGGAAATTTCGCTTACATATCGGTTACTGCTACGCTCGGCCCAGGAATTGTCCACCTTCTGGCCATAAAATATTGCCATCAAAACAATCAGTAGGGTAAATAAAAACCTGTGGAGAACAGGGGTAACTGAACGGAAACTGATCCTGAAGGCTGCACGCATGAGATAGTTCCATAGCAGGGAAATGAGTACAACGCCTGCAATTAAAAGCGGGAGTGGGTAAGACTCATTGATGTTGTGCAGTACCTCGTAAGTGTAGATCAAATAATCTACTGCTATGAAATTGAAGCGGCTTTCAAATTCCAGCCAGAAGGTAAATTCAGCAAAGAAAGAGAATACCGATATCAGTACCATTAGAAACAATAATATCCTGGTAAAGGTGCGGTCAAAAGCTGACCCGTTCCATTTTTGGGGAAGGCAAAGCAGATAAACGGCATAAAATAAGCAAAAATAGATACTCACCCCCAGGTCGAAAACCACGCCCTTTGCAAGTGCAGTAAATATGTCTATGGTTTTGAGCCCTCCCTTGCTGAAGGACATCGCGATTAAAATGATCCTGAAGAAACTGGAGACGACAAGAAAACTTAGCATAAAATAATGCAGGAGGCTGTAGCGACTTTTGATGAAAATAGATCTTATCATTTTTCGGTTTTTTGATTGGGGGAGGCTGATTGGGTTATTGGCTTTTTATCTTTGTTCCAGTGGATCCTGAAAAAATGCCTAGCTTTCGAATAAACGCCAAGCATAAGGAGCAGTGTCATTATCCAATAAAAAACCATTCGATATATGGAAGTCCTTGGGGTTTTCAACTTTTTCTTCCTTGCGGCGTTTCCGCCAGTCCCGGCAGCAGCGGGCCGGGCCTTTATGTTTCTTTTGTTCTGCATTTGATTAAATTCTTTTGAATGGCCCGAAGATTTCTGAACTCCTGACCACTTTTTAAATCATATTGTATTTGATCGGTTATTATTACCCCTCAAGGTTCATGAACCATTGCTGAGCCCTGTCGATGGCGACTTCCACTATATGTAGTTCGCTTACTTCTCTTGTATTTTTAAGTTCATTGGCAATCTCTAGTGCTTTCTCTCTCACCCTTGGGTCGAGGTCTTTCATTTCCATCGGAAAATTCTGTTCTGTCCAGGCCATTTTATATATTTTTTGTTGTTTAAATTATTTTTGAACCATGCCCGAGAGCACATTAATTGTTAGGGCCACAATGACCGTATTGAAAGCAAAAGAAAGTACCCCATGCATCCAGGCAAGTCTGCGGATACGTTTGGCGGAAATTTCTACATCGGATACCTGAAAGGTCATTCCAACCACGAAGGCGAAGTAAACAAAGTCCATGTAATCCGGATCTTGCCCGCCAGGAAAGATGAGTCCGCCCGGCTTTTCTACTTTCCCTTTCTTCTCATGGTCGATGTCACAGTAATAAAAATGTGCATATCGCATCGTAAAGACGGTATGGACAAGCCACCACGAGCTGACCACGCAAAGCAGGGGAACGATGATCTCCGTCAACATGCTCTGATCAGTCTTATCAGAATTCTCCCGCAGCAGCATGATAATGGAAAAAAGACTGGCGAAAGCAGCGGCAACGGCAAATAAAAAAATAAATGTTCTGCTTGAATCCTGGGCATGGGCATCGTGTTTGATCTGACTGGGATGAGCGGAACGAATCGTTATCCAGACAAGGATGATGCTCGTGAGCGCATAACTAAGCCATGCAATCATCCACCTGAGCGAATTCTCCAGTTCCACAGCATAGCATATTCCGAGGGCAGTAATGGCAACGCCAAGCGAGATGTAAAGCTTATGATGGGCATCGAGTTGGCTGATTTTTTTTACGTTTTGCATTGGCATTGATTAAATGATGAGTCCCAGAACCATAAATAATAGAAATCCGGCGAAAAAGGCGGCTGTGAAAAATGGGGAGTCCTTTTCTTCATGGGCTTCCACCAGCAGTTCCTCAGTAACTAAAAACAATAAGGCTGCGCTGCCAAAGGAGAGCACGAGCTCTAACACTTTTTCTCCTGTAAAATGCAGCATGAAAAAACCACCTGCGGTTCCCAATAAAAAAACGAGTCCAAAAATCAAAAGGATGCGCATCAGCCTGCTTTTGGAACTTCCAAGTTTGGTCAGCCTGGTTCCTACCGCAAGGCCAAGCGAAAGGCATTCCATGGCAAGCGCCAGTGCAAGCAGGGTTCCTTCTTTTGATCCTGCTGCAAATCCGATCCCGAGGAGAAGCCCATCCAGCAACAGGTCAATGCCTACTGCAATTAGCATTCCCCATGGCAAAAGCTTTCCATCATTTGATCCGCCCATTTTAAGTTCAAGCCTGGCGGTATACCATTTGATGACTAGCATGGCCGAAATACCCAGGGTAAAGCCTATTATGATTGCGGTGGTATCATGGATCCTGATCATATCAGGCAAAAGTTCCACTGCAACCACAGAAAAGACCACTCCCGCGGCGAAGTGAAGGATCGTACTCTGCAGCGCGACTGTTGGCTTTTTCCAGGTAACAATCATGCCTCCGATCAATAGCAGAATAACCGGAACGACTGCAAACAGCAGTATATTAACTGATATCAGTTGATTAACCTGCATAGCTCTTTTTTAAATAAAGGTTATAGGCATAAAAGGAAAGATATCCAAGGGCGAGGCTAAAGCCTGCACCGAAAATAATTTCGCTGGGATAGTTCCAGCTATTATAGGCCCTGCTATACATGTAAAGCAAAGCCCAAAGTCCAATCACCCCATTTAGAATCAAATGGCGCCTGCCAAAGAACAGGACCATGAGAATCGCGAGACCTGCTGCAATAGAAGGAATCGGAAGACAACCGTAAAGCTCACCCGCACCATTGATACTGATTTTAAGTTCGGTTTTGAAAGATTGGTCGTATAGGGGCCTCAGATGACCAAAAATCCTATTTAAAGCCGTCAGGCTTCCTATTGAAACCAATAAATAAATAAGAATAAAAATGACTTTTCTTAAGAATCTGACCCGGTCATAAGCGAGTAGCATTAGTAAGAGGAAACAATAAAAGGGTATCCAGAACCAAAAGCTAGCTGACTCCTTTAATACCAGGTCCCAGAAACGAGAATGCTTTTCATTGGCCAGAAAAAGCAGAAGCTCATCTTGGTTTTTAAGATAGCTTAAAATATGGGTATCGGCAAACGTAAACATAGCCATCAGACCTAAAAAAACTAAGCCTGTAATTAGAACCGGAAATGGAATCTTATCTTTCATGTTTTTATCGAAGGTTGTGGCTGCCTGTTATTTATGAGGTAAATTGGAGGTAGATCAGGAATATTGCCGATACTGCCATCAGCAGAAATGTTGCCAGGCCAAGGATATTGGAAATTCTGCCGTTGGTAAATTCTCCCATAACCTTTCGGTTATTGGAAATGTGCAACAATATGGCAATGATCACCGGCGAGGTCACACCATAAAGTATAGCCGTGTAGAGCAGTGCATCCACGGGGCTGATTCCAATATAGTTCATTAGTAAGCCCAGAATTACCGATACAATAATAACTGCGTAGAATGGCTTTGCCTGATTGAACTTCCTGTCCAGGTTGCCTTTCCATCCGAATGTCTCAGAGATGATATAGGACAAGCTTCCGCTGAGTACGGGGATTGCAAGAAACCCTGTTCCGATCACCCCGAGGGCAAAAAGAAGGTAAGATGCTTTCCCTGCAACGGGTTCAAGTGCTTTGGCAGCCTGCTCCACGGTATCGATCTGACGAATACCCTGGTTATACAAAGCAGTTCCGGTAGCCAGGATGGTAAAAAACATAATCATGTTGGAAAGCAACATACCCAGGTTCACGTCCAGCGACATCTTGCTGATGAGTAGTCCGAGGAGTTTGTTTTCTTTTTTCTTATGTTCCTCGCCTGTGAGTTTTTCCCCATTGATACTGACCAGTCTTTTATTGACCATCATCTGCCTTTTTACAGACTTTACATCCTCAGCTTCCATTGCAGTCTGCCAGAAAAAAAGATATGGTGATATGGTCGTTCCCAGAATCGCTACCAACATGCCAATAAACTCCTTGTTCCATTTGATAGTTGGAATAAAGGTAGCCTTCATCACGGCTGCCCAATCGGGCTTGGTAAAAAAGGGAACGATAATATAAAGCATTAGTGTCAGGCACAGATACTTTAACACCGAGACGAATGTTGAATAAGGCAGGTAGATGATAAAAAATAGCAGAATCCCGGTAAACAGCACACTGAAAATTATGGCATGGATACCAGGAAATATAAGATGTGCCACTGCGCCCATTCCAGCGATATCAGCGCCTATGTTTAGCACAATAGCGGGAACACTGAATATAATCATCAGGTACAGTACCCATTTGGGATAGTGGTTTTTAAGCGTAGTGGTCAGGCCGACCGTTGTGATCAGCCCGATCCGAGCACAGATCTCCTGAATTGCTGCCATCAGGGGAAATGTGATGATCACTGTCCAAAGTGTTGCAAGGCCATATTTCGCTCCAGCCTGCGAATAGGTGGCAATACCTGATGGGTCATCGTCACTCGCACCGGTAACGATGCCCGGCCCAAGGGCCTTCAGGAATTTTTTAACCTTTTTAAACATGCTTTATTTTTTCTTCCCTTTTGGAGTTTTCTTATTATAGCTATTATTATAAGCGAGAAGCCTTAGCGCATTGAATACAACAACAAGGGTTGAACCCTCGTGGGCAATCACCGCAGGACCGATTGTGGCGATCCCTGCAATAGTCAAGGGAATCAAAGCACCAACAACGCCAAGGGAAATCCATAGGTTCTGCTTAATGATACCTTTAGCTTTGCGACTGAGTCCGATAGCAAAGGGAAGGCTTTCCAGCTTGTCGCCCATCAGGGCGATATCGGCCGTTTCCAGTGCTACATCAGATCCTGCAGCACCCATAGCGATCCCAACTGTGCTTTTGGCCATGGCTGGAGCATCGTTCACGCCATCCCCCACCATGGCGACCATCTTTTCTGATTTGGCAAGCTTCTGTACCGCCTTCACTTTATCCTCGGGCATCAGGTTCCCCCAGGCCTCGGTTACCCCAATCTGCTTGGCTACCGCCTCGGCAACCTGTTGATTATCACCGGTAAGCATGATCATCTTTTTGATCCCTAGCTCGGAAAGCTCTTTAAGCACATTCTTGGCTTCATCCCTGGGAACGTCCATGAGAGAAAGTATACCAATGAAATTCTTTTCCACTCTGACCAGCATCGAAGTATGTCCACCCTTTTCCAGATCTTCAACCTGCTTTCTGATATCGTCCGGAATGCCATCTTTTTCAAAGAGCGCTTTGTTCCCAATGAATACCTTTTTGCCGTCCACCTCTGCCTGAACGCCCCTACCCGTGATCCCTTTCACGTTATGGGCCTGGGGAAGCGTTTTTTTCTTCATTCGCTCACCTGCCCCCTTAACAATAGCTTCGGCGAGCGGGTGATCGCTTAGTTTCTCTACGGCTATGGAGATAGCCATTAAATCCTGCTCATCAACACCGTTGAGCGGAATGACGTTTGTGAGCTGGGGTTTTCCTTCGGTAAGTGTGCCGGTTTTGTCAAATGCAATGGCATTAAGTGCACCCAGATCCTCGAGAGGTCTGCCGCCTTTTATCAGAACGCCACCACGTGCTGCCCGGGCGACGCCACTGAGCACCGCACTAGGCGTAGAGATTGCCAATGCACATGGGCTTGCGGCCACCAATACCGACATTGCCCTGTAAAAGCTTTTGCTAAACGGTTCATCGATCACCAAAAAGGCAAAACATAGTAGTGCTACCAGCACCAATACTGTTGGAACAAAATATTTTTCGAACTTATCGGTAAAAAGCTGGGTAGGTGATTTTTGTTTTTCCGCCTCGTTGACCATTTTCACCAAACGGGAAATGGTGGAGTCCTTAGCCTCGCGAATGACTTTTACTTCAAGAACCGAAGCGCCGTTTATGGTTCCTGCAAAAACGCGGAATTGCGGCTTAATCTTCTTATCGGTGGTGTAGTCGGTATCGGGGTCAGGAACGGGAGATTTATCTACAGGAACACTTTCCCCTGTGATTGGCGCCTGGTTAACGCTACCTTCCCCCTTCACAACAACCCCATCTGCCGGGATCTTGCTGTTTGGTTTAATGATAATGACATCCCCGAGCTCGAGTTCCTCGATTCTCACTTCGGATTCTTTACCACCTCTGACTACCAGAGCTGTAGGTGGTGCGAGGCTGGTCAAAGCTTCGATACTTTTCCTGGCCTTGCCCATAGCATAATGCTCCAGGGCATGTCCCAAGCTAAATAAAAACAGCAGCAGTGCACCTTCAGCCCATGAACCCAAAATAGCCGCGCCTATTGCTGCAACCAGCATTAAAAAATCAATTTCAAACCCACCTTTCAGTATGGTCTCCACAGCTTCCTTGGCCGTAAAGAAACCACCAAAGAAATAGGCCGTTATGTAGAGCACCAGGCTTGCCCATTCTGGCACACCTTCGATGAAGGAAATCCCAAATCCTGTCCCTAAGGCCACCCCACAGATGATGGCAAAGATCATTTCGGTGTTTTTACCGAAAATCCCGCCATGTTCATGATCTTCGCCTTCTTCATTAGTATGGTCTTTATTTGAATCCTTTTTCTTAGTCGTTTCTTTTTTTCTATTAGGTTGCGTTTCCGGAGTGATGCGTTTTGCAGTTTTACTGTCTTGCTGAGTCTCCTCCTTTTTAACTTCTTTGGCATCCGGACCTTTTTCCCGGATTACGGGCTTTTTGCCAGTTGATTTAGTTTCAGATTTTTTATTCTTGTTTTCCATGTCGGGGTAGATTGATTTAATTGGATATTCAGTGCAAGAACTTGAGGTATACTTATCGCCTTTTTGGGATCATATTTTTCTTTAAAAAGATGCCTCCCTAACGAGGCACCTTATTCAACTGTGTGTACTGAAAAATATCTGTCCGGGAAGCTACTCTTCCTCGCTGTTCTTCATTTTGGACAGGAGATCGTAAGTTCCCTTTAATACGACCTTACCCGCGAAATCTCTTCCAGCGGGCATGGTTACTTCAATATAACCACCATCGGATATTCCTGTTGTCACTTCCACCATTTCGAAATGGTGCACTGTTCCACTGCTTGCCGTTGTAGCCCCGTTCTCCGCTTTCGCAGGTTCATTTGCTTTTTTATCTGCTGTATTTTTGACGAAAATGTATTTTTTACCCTCAAAGTCTACAACCGCTGCAGAAGGCAAGGCGGTAACCTGCATGGTACCGGTCTCGATTAAAGCCTTCAGGTAAGTACCAGGTATAAATCCCGTACTTCCCTGGGCAATCGCGTGAACGGTCACTGTTTTATCGGTATTGATCTCACCGCCCACCAGTTGCACGGTTGCAGTCCGTTGGGTTGAATCATTGGTCAGTGTAAAAAGTACCTTTTGACCTTTTTTGACCATCTGTGCATCCTTCTCAAACACATTTAGCTCGACGTGAAGGTTTGAACTGTTGACGATCTCAAACATTACATCGTTGGGTGCTACAAATTTTCCGGTATTCACGTTTACCTTGGTTACATATCCGCTGATTGGGGAATAGATATTCACCTGACTGCGGATGTTATTGGCGGTGAGCGTAGAGGGGCTGATGTTGATAAGCTGGAGGCGTTGTCTCAACGCATTTTCCCTGGCAAGATTCCCTTGATAAGCTGCTTTTGCCTGCTGCAGGGTCTTTTGTGCATTAACGTTCTGCTGAGCAAGAGTCTGCTGTCTTTTGTATTCTGAATCTGACAGCTCCAGTTGGCTCTTACTTTCAAGGTAGTCCTGCTGCATCTGAACAAATTCCTGATTTTGAAGTATAGCGATTACCTGGCCTTTACTCACCTTTGTTCCTTGAAGTAAGGGGGTCGATTTTACAATCCCGCCCATTTGGGTCGTTATGCTGACCAGATTTTGTGGGGGAACGTCTATAAAGCCATTGACCTTAAGCATACCGCTCAGTGCGCGGAGCTCGGGACTTCCAAGCTCTACCCCTACAGCTTCAAATTGTGACTGGCTGAGTTCTACAGAATTGCTTTCTTCAGTTGCCGTACTATCCGCAGCGCCTTCCGTTCCAGCGCCATCTTTTTCCTTGCTACCGCAGGAAGAGAGAAGCACCGCTAGTGCGGCTGCATAAGATAATCGGCTTAGGATTTTAAATAATTTTTTCATTTTAATATTGTTATTGACCTTTTAGGTACTGTAATGTGTATACGGATTGATTGTATTGGTTGATGGCTTCCAGATAGTTGAAACGGATATCTGAGTAAGTTCTAAGGGCCTGAAGATATTCCACATAACCGATCTCCCCTGCCTGGAAGGCAATTTGAGATTGTTTTAAAATCAAGTTGGCATTTGGAAGGGCACTATTCTTATAATAGGCTATACTTCTGGAATTCTTTTGGAGGTCCTGAAAAGCCTGCTCATACCGCCCGCGCAGGTCAGTTTGGGAGAGGACAAAATCACTTTCTGCTACTTGTTTATCAATCTTTGCCGCCTTTATCCTGGAGGCAAAGGGTTTAAAGAAAAGTGGAATGGATATTCCAGCTGAAACACCCTGAAAACGCTTGCCACCATTGAAATAAAGGTCCTGGCCGCCAACGTTCTGGGCACCAATAATGGATTGATTGAAATAACCAACACTAAAATCGGGACCTGAACGCGAACGCTCGAGCCTGATGGCTTTATCGGCGATTTGAATCTGCTGGGCTTGCAGTGCAAGAATTGGATTTTCAGCGGTTACGGTATCGGTTGGATTGATGTTCCAGGATACCTGAGTAAATTCAGCATTCATAATGCTGATTTGTTCCCGGGTATTAAGTAAACGCTTAAGTTCAGCTGTGTAAGCTAAAATATCCGCTTCGTTTTTGCTCATCTGGTTGCGTACCTCATTGTATTGGGTTTCAGCTGTAGTTTTTTCCAGCAGATTGGTTTCCCCTGCCTGAAACCTTAGTGAGGCCGCTTTCAGGAAATTGCTATATACACTGTCCTGACTGTTGTAAAGTTTTCGAAGGGCAATAAAATACTCCAGCTGGGCGTATACAGTTTTTACCTGGTAGGACAGTTCCCTCTGGGTCACCTGCAGGCTGATCTCCGCTCCCCTGATTTGCGCATCATACAGATTACGCTGGCTTTTAAATAGCCCAGGGTAGGGAATGTTCTGGGATGCTGAGAAGTTATTGTCACGTTTAATGGTATTGATCTGTCCGTACTGTAGTTCGACAGTCGTTTTCCCCAGATCCGTTGAAGATCCGCGGAGTGCCTGTTGACGGCCAATCTGCAGGGTAGAGGACTTGACAGCCTGATTATTGTTCAAAGCGGTGTTCAGAGCCTGTTCGAGGCTCATGCCCTGATTGGGAATGGTCTGCGCTTGCGTCTGAGGAGACATTGAAAGCAGTCCGACGAACATTGCAATGGCAACTACAGTTGTTGGAAGGGCAGTTTTCTTGCTTTTCCAACCTTCAAAATAAGTATAAAGCACGGGAAGTACGATTAGGGTTAATATTGTTGAGGTAATCAATCCACCGATCACGACGGTAGCCAGCGGCTTTTGCACCTCCGCACCTGCTGCGCTTGATATCGCCATGGGAAGAAATCCAAGAGAGGCAACTGTTGCAGTCATCAACACTGGTCGCAAACGTATGGAAGTTCCCTCGAGTACAATATCGCGGATACTGTATTTATTCATTTTCTTGAGCCTGTTGAATTCCGTAATCAGAACAATTCCGTTTAGTACCGCCACCCCAAAGAGCGCAATGAAACCTACGCCTGCTGAGATACTAAAAGGCATTCCCCTTAAAAGAAGGCCAAGTATACCACCAATTGCCGCCATGGGAATAGCCGAGAAGATGAGTATGGATTGTTTCACAGACCCGAAAGAGAAATATAGCAACAGTAGGATCAGTAAAAGCGCTACAGGTACTGCGACAGAGAGTCTTGAGGTTGCTTCCTTCAGGTTTTCAAACTGGCCGCCATAAGTGATATAGTATCCTGCCGGAAGCTTGATCTGCTGATTGATCTTGGATTCAATCTCCGTAACCACACTCTGGATATCCCGACCGCGGACGTTAAGGCCTACGATAATCCTTCGCTTGGTATCTTCCCGCTGAATCTGGTTTGGACCGATCTTGAATTCGATTTGTGCCAGCTGATCCAGTGGTACCTGGTTGCCATTCGGTGCGGTTACGTATACGTTTTTAACATCATCTATCCCTTGACGATTTTGCTGGGAAAGACGCACAACGATATCATAACGCTGTTCACCTTCATAGACTAGCCCGGCGGACTGACCTGCGAATGCCGTGTTAAGAGCTTGGTTGACCGTGCCTACACTCAGCCCATATTGGGCGATGCGATCACGGTTGATTTTTACGACGATCTGCGGAAGACCGGTTGCCTGTTCAAGGTACAGATCCTTTGCTCCTTCCACACCTGAAACGATCTTACCTATCTTTTGGGAAATGCTGGTTAGTGCTTCAAGGTCATCGCCAAAGACCTTTATCCCGATATCCTGTCTTACCCCGGAGATCAGTTCATTTGATCGGAGCTGGATCGGCTGAGAGAAACCAAAGCTAACGCCGGGAACTTCTTCAAGTGCCTTGCTCATCATCTCTGCCAGTTCCTCCCTATCGTGGGTTGTTGTCCAATCTTTTTTATCCTTTAATACAATCGTCAGATCGCAGGCTTCCATGGGCATGGGATCTGTGGGAATTTCTGCTGCACCAACCTTTCCGATCACTTCTTTAACCTCAGGAAATTTTTCAACCAGGATCTTGGACGCCTGATTTACTTTGTCAATGGTCTGTGATAGCGAACTACCGGTCAATAACCGGGTCTCTACCGCGAAATCGCCTTCTTCTAAAGTGGGAATAAACTCTCCTCCCATTTTCGTAAATATGAAAACACTGATGGCCAACAGCACAACAGAGAATGCAACGACTAGAAAACGTCTGTTCAGCGCACCCTTGATCATCGGAGAATACTTACGCTGGAAAAAATCCATCATACGGTCTGAAAAATTCCTTTTATGTGCGCCCTTCTTACTCAAGAAAATAGAAGACACCATCGGCACATAGGTAAGTGATAATATAAAGGCACCCACGATGGCGAATGATACCGTTTGTGCCATCGGTCCGAACATCTTACCTTCAATACCTACCAGGGCAAGAATAGGAAGATAAACGATCAGAATAATGATCTGTCCAAATGCAGCAGCGCTCATCATCCTTACGGCAGATTTTTCAACCTGCTCATTCATCTCGGTTTGGGTATATGCCCTGCCCAATTTGTTTTCCGAAAGTATGTGCATGGTAGCTTCCACGATAATTACCGCGCCATCCACAATGAGTCCGAAATCAATCGCACCAAGGCTCATCAGATTACCCGAGACCCCAAAAAGGTTCATCATAGAAATCGCAAATAGCATGGCAAGCGGGATGACCGATGCAACCACCAGTCCGGCTCTGAAATTCCCAAGGAACAAGACCAGAACGAAAATTACAATTAACGCTCCTTCGATCAGGTTTTTGGCAACCGTGCCCATGGCCCGGTCAACAAGTGCACTTCTGTCCAAGAAAGGTTCAATGGTTACGCCCTGAGGGAGGGTTTTGCCGATACGAGCAATTTTTTCCTTTACCTGTTTAACAACATTGTTTGCATTTGCACCTTTCAGCATCATCACAATGCCTCCGACAGCTTCTCCTTCACCTTGTTTAGTCGCCCGGGTCAGAGCGCCATAGCGGATAGAACTTCCGATCTGCACGGTGGCAATATCATGTATGAGCACGGGTATACCATTTGCATTGTTTTTGACAACGATCTTGTTAATGTCATCGAGATTACCGACCAAGCCCTCACTCCTGATAAAATAAGCATTAGGTTTTTTGTCTATATAAGCCCCCCCGGTATTCTGGTTATTTTGTTCAAGCGCAGCAAAAACATCACTGATGCTCAGGTTTAAACTTCTTAGTTTATCGGGATCTAGGGCAATTTCATACTGTTTTAGAAGGCCTCCGAAACTGTTGACCTCGGCAATGCCCGGAGTTCCCAGAAGCTGTCTCCTTACAATCCAGTCCTGTATGCTTCGGAGTTCACGGGCATTGAATTTCTTTTCGAAACCAGGCTTGGCATGGATTACATATTGGTAAATCTCCCCGAGTCCTGTTGATATCGGTGAGATTTCAGGATTGCCAAGTCCTGAGGGAATATTATTTTTGGCTTCAGCTAACTTTTCGTTTACTTGCTGACGGGCCCAATAAATGTCAACATCATCATGGAAAACGATGGTAACTACAGAGAGTCCGAATCTAGAAATGGAACGTACCTGTTCGATCTCAGGTATGGTGGACATGGTCTGTTCTACCGGATAGGAAATGAGTCTTTCTACCTCCTGGGTAGCTAGTGATGGGCTAAGGGTAATGACCTGAACCTGATTATTGGTAATATCGGGTACAGCATCAATAGGAAGTTGTCTTAGGGAATAAATTCCCCATGCGATCAGGCCCAATGTAAACAGTGCTACAACTAGCTTGTTCGCTATGGAAAACTGAATAATTTTTTTCAGCATTATTTGTTTAATTAAGTAAAAAATAAAAAAAACAGATCAACGCAAGAGATTGCCCAGCAAACAATTATGCAGGCAAAAATCAGCATCGAAATGAAAATCGATTTTTAACTTAATTTTGGCGGTTGCCAAACAGATAAAGGCAATGAGATAACCTCTCCCTTGTAAGCCTCATCAAATTCAGTGCTCACAGATGTAGAAATGATGACAAGACTATTGATAAGTAAAACTTCAGATGTTGTATTACAACAAGAACAAACACAGAATGGAGAGCATAAATCGCTGGTTTGATCACTTTTAGAATGTGTGGATACACTCTTTTCAGTAGAAGGAATATTCGACATTTTACCCATAGCAAATATGTCACTGCAAGGCATGCAGCTCATAGATACGATAATGAAGGATAAAAACAGAATATATTTTTTCATTCTGAAAAATTTAAGCAAATATATGCATTTATTTGCAAATACAAATTTTATGTTAAAAAACGAGATAGAAAATTAATGTGCTGTGTCGGGATGCACCCAAAAGGAATTTAAATATTTAATAATTTAATTACTGCGGGCTATCTATGGAGGCAAATAACACGCTTTATCTCTTTATCAACCACCTAAATCAAAACATTTTCTCAAAAAATTGAACTGAAGAAAAACTGATAACTATCAGTTTATTGAAGATAATAGTGAAAATAACCAACTTGTGAGTTTTTTGAGATGGAAAGAAGTAAAAAAAATTTTCGGACAATAAAAGTTAATAAATATAGCGTTAAATATAAAATATCAGATTGCGTTAGTAACGAAGGTCGCTTTTTAAGCTACACGATTAACTTTTGCAATAGGACCCGATAAAACATCAAATATCCAGCCCCTTTACCTATAGGTGTATTATGCGATCTGTGCAAAAAAAATTAAATAATTTATGCGCATCAGTATTTTCATTGCGAGGTTCCGCTCACATTTAAGCTGGTCTATCATTTGCATTGATGGGCTGCGGATTGGCTTGAAAAGGCAAGTGAATAATGTACTTTTTATTTCACTTATTTTAGGATTTAAGACGGAAAACGAATAAAGCAATTTTCCACCTCTCTAAGTCGAGAGGTGAAAATCTATAATTGTTTTTTGTTAATTTATGCCTTAAGACCTAATAGATATAGAGCGTGATTACAATTTGCAGGTCAAAAGCTAAATTTATTACTGGTTGTAAGCTGCTGGATGTTGCTTAAACCTGGAAGCTGCCCGAGCAAAAGCCGTAGATATTACCCTTATAATGGACTGTATCTCTAACACTAGAAGCCACGGCCATCTGACAAACTGGGTCGGCCTTATTATCAATAGCATAGCCAGTTTTCATTGATTGAGGATGCAGTACAGCTTCCATTCCCCCATCGTACATTTCCTTCATGTCCTTTACAACGAAGGGGTCAGTATTATCCGTTCTTCCACCTTTAACTGGTGGCTGGGGATCATATTCCAGATCTAGCATAACCATCTGCGTATATTTTTCGCCCATGATATCCTTTATCACTGCAAGGCTCATGTCGATTCCGGCAGAAACACCTGCGCTGGTCCAGTACTTACCACTTTTTACGTAACGCTTATTTTGAGAACTAATCCCGAACTCATCTTTTAACAATGATTTCCCGTACCAGTGTGTTGTAGCCTGTTGGTTCTTTAATAGTCCTGTTGCGGCAAGTAACCATGCACCGGTACATACGCTGGTTGTGTATTTCGAGCGTTTGTCGATGTTCCTGATCCAAGTCAGCAAGGTAGTATCCTTTGTCAATGAATAGGATCTGTTAAGCCCCCCGGGATGACCAGAATATCAAGTTGCTTGACCTCATTAATGGAACTATCGCATTGCACGCTCATACCGGAAGTATAGATCATTCCCTTATGACGGCCGACGAAGAACACCTTTGCTCCCATCAGTTCACTAAATATATTATATGGACCCATTGCATCCAGCAACGCGTAATTATCATACAGCAGAATACCCACAGTTTTTATCTTTGACTTAGGTGCAGGAAAATCAATCCTTTGCTTTTCTGCACCTTTACCGTCTTGTTTTGTTTCCTTTTTTTTATCTGTGCAAGCTGCCATAATAATTGTCAGCAATGCAGCTAAAATTACTTTCTTCATTTGGATAGAATTAAAATTTTGCGGTAAATGTTGTTCCATAAGTTTTAGGGCTTCCAAGCATGAAGGATCTGAATGAGCCGTAGGCTACATACTTCGCGTTGGATGCGTTTCTCATCCAGCCACTAAGCTCAAATCTCCTAGTCGTAATACCTGTCTTGAAGTTAAAAAGAGTGTATCCTGGCTGGCTCAGGCCGTTAATAAAATCAAAATAAAACCTGCCCAAGTATCGATACTCTCCCCTGCCAAAAACAGATAGCCCTGGTTTACTTCTGGCAAAATTGTAGGTATATTGTGCAGCAAGCATAGAACTAAGGGGTGGAGTATTAATTGGCTGGTTTCCCTTGAAGTTAACCACTGCATTTTGATCTGCACTATAAAGTAACAGCGAGGAATAACGTGCGCGGGAAAAGCTTGCATTCCAGTCGATCTGCAAGCCTTTAACAGGCAACGCAGTAAGTTCCAGTTCCAGACCCTTATTTCGCATCTCACCCACATTTAAGATGAGTGCGTTGATGCCATCCATTGCAGTACTAATCTGCTGATTGTGCTGTTCTAGATAAAATGCAGTCAGGTTAAGCTTTAGCTTGTGATCAAAGAACATATTCTTCCAACCGATCTCAAAGTTGTCTGAATTCTCCGGTGCATAAGGAACCTGAGCCGGATCGGTAGCATTTGTATTCAATCCCCCGGCACGGAAACCTCGTGCATAGCTTCCATATAAGAGCATGTCCTGCTCTAATTTATAGCTCAATACAAATTTTGGTGTAAGGGCATTAAATGCTGCGTTATAGTGCTGATCAGGAGAAACCGTTGTTACAGGATCGGGACCTTTCTGATAGTCGGTACGCTGGTTCAGTCTTCGAATTTCACGGTCATAACGCACGCCCGCGGTAAAGTCCAGTTTATTGCTCAGTGAATAGGTTGCCTGACCGAAAAACGCAAATCCCCTGTTTCGGCCCCTGCTGATACTGCTGGTAGTAAATGGAGCATTTGAACTGGGATTCAAAAGAAGATAATCCGGGCCAAAGAATGTAGGTGCATTCATCTTTGTGGCTTGGGTAAAGCCATAAGCACCCGCAACCCATTGCAATTTGTTCTGGCCTCGAGAGGGGGAGCTAAAGCGGATTTCCTGGGTAAAAATATGTTGACGCTGATTAGGGGCAGTACTTAATGCATTCAGTGGACTAAAATCGTAGTCAACCCCTGCCCCCTCATAGTAGGCAAGCCAATCGATATAGGATGAAACGGCCGTGAAATTAAAATCCTTTCCATAGTAGTTTGCGGCTATTGATGTATTATAATTCTTCCTGCGCTCCACATTTGTATTGTTGGTATTGACCTCAAAGGGTTTTGCAATGACCTGCTCGTATGAGCCCACCCACGGGAAGCTTCCCCGGTCGTTATCGTTCTCTACTTTTACGTTCAGTGCCAGTGACCAGTTCGCTGAGGGCAGATAGCGTAGACTAAAGTTTCCCGAATAATCTTCTCTGCGGTCGAAACCGCTTTGGGTGAATTCATTATAATAAATGGAGCCGCGGTGATTATAGGTAAATGATCCACCGGCAAACAGTTTATTGGCTATGATAGGACTGGAAAGACTTGCCGTATAACGCTGCTGACCATAATTGCCGACAGTAACCTCGGCATAACCAGATGCCTGGTTGCCGGGCTGTTTTGTGGTAATGTTCACCACCCCGCCAAAAGCATTACGCCCATAAAGGGTTCCCTGAGGGCCGCGTAAAATTTCGATGCTCTGGATATCATTAAACTGGATTGGGGCAGAGAAATAATCAAACTGATATACCCCATCGATGTATGTGGCTATTGCCTGTTCATTGGAAAAACCCATAACCCCACGTATATTCAAAAAATTAGAGCTGGCACTATTTCCATGTTCCACAGTAAAAAGACTTGGTGAAATGGCCGTCAGCCCCGTGATATCCCACAGGCGATATTCCCTGATCTGTTTTGCATCCAATACAGCAACCGCAGCAGCAACTTTCTGTACATCCTGTTGCTTTTTTTCAGCCGTTACCACTACCTGGCCAAGCTGATGATCTGCCGAAAGCAGAACAACATTCAGCTTAGAATTTTCATTATTACCAATCTTAATGGAATTAAACTGGCTGGCGAAACCAATGGCACTAACTGAGAGTTGGTAATTTCCTTCGGAAAGCTTTAGACTGAAATGGCCCAGCGCATCTGTCGCAGTTGCTTTGGTACTGTTAAGAACACTTACTGTTGCGCCTGTAACCGGCTCACCACTTTTAGTTTTTACAGTTCCGATAATAACCTGACTGGGGATTATCCGAAAAGTGGCCACTCATTCCTGACCAAAATGACCACTCATTTCGCTTCAAAATGTGCACTGATTATCGCTTAAAGTGTGCAGTCGGCTGATTTTTAGCGTTTTTAAAGTCGGTT
>Ga0308165_1001554_pt1 | contig 31458 bp, 18 predicted proteins | sample PhyWR2_FD_201032 | JGI IMG/M metagenome (GOLD analysis project Ga0308165, IMG submission 201032) | Phyllosphere microbial communities from UC Gill Tract Community Farm, Albany, California, United States - DLSLW.R2 | ecosystem: Host-associated > Plants > Phyllosphere > Unclassified | place: USA... | reverse complement strand
AAACAAAAGATCAAGGCTTGGATCTGATGTTGGATAAGCTAGTCGAAACTTTAATTGCAACAGCGGCTAGGAACGAAGAAAAATCGTTCTTGCCGCTGTTTTGGTTTGGTAAGTTGGGGAAGGGTTGTGCACAAGTTTCAACAGCTTCTCCTTCCATCATATCCTATGCCGGATAGCAGGGAGCAGATAGCGTGATGCAGATAGCATAGTGCGTATGCAGGAACGATCACTTGTCTTTTAATCCTTTCCCTTTCAGGGGAAAGGTGCCGATAGGCGGATAGGGGTTTTGCCCACTTCGCAGGCTTGCCTCGGTTAGCCACCGAAGGGCTCTTTCTTTTCTCTTGATAGAAAAGAAACAAAAGATCAAGGCTTGGATCTGATGTCGGATAAGCTAGTCGAAACTTTAATTGCAACAGCGGCTAGGAACGAAGAAAAATCGTTCTTGCCGCTGTTTTGGTTTGGTAAGTTGGGGAGGGGGTGTGCACAAGTTTCAACAGCTTCTCCTTCCATCATATCCTATGCCGGATAGCAGGGTGCAGATAGCGTGATGCAGATTTCCTCGCCCGTTGTCATCCTGAGGAACGAAGGATCTCTGTATTGTATGCACTAACTTCATTAACCATTATGTTTTCACATTTACAAAAATAAGAATCGTCATCTCGACTGGAGCTTACCGATTTTTCATCGGAAGCGGAATGGAGAGATCTGTTAGTTTAATTTTTATCCTGTGCTCGGGCTTGCCTCGGTTAGCCACCGAAGGGCTCTTTCTTTTCTCTTGATAGAAAAGAAACAAAAGATCAAGGCTTGGATCTGATGTTGGATAAGCTAGTCGAAACTTTAATTGCAACAGCGGCTAGGAACGAAGAAAAATCGTTCTTGCCGCTGTTTTGGTTTGGTAAGTTGGGGAAGGGTTGTGCACAAGTTTCAACAGCTTCTCCTTCCATCATATCCTATGCCGGATAGCAGGGAGCAGATAGCGTGATGCAGATAGCATAGTGCGTATGCAGGAACGATCACTTGTCTTTTAATCCTTTCCCTTTCAGGGGAAAGGTGCCGATAGGCGGATTGGGGTTAACACGCATTGCAGGTTCGCTACCTTGTTTTTTAACCCTTTCCCTTTCAGGGGAAAGGTGCCGATAGGCGGATAGAGGTTAACACGCATTGCAGGGTTCGCTACCTTGTCTTTTAGCCCTTTCCCTTTCAGGGGAAAGGTGCCGATAGGCGGATAGAGGTTACGCGCATTGCAGGAACGATCACTTGTCTTTTAGCCCTTTCCCTTCAAGGGGAAAGGTGCCGCAGGCGGATAGGGGTTAACACGCAATGCAGGTTCGCTACCTTGTCTTTTAACCCTTTCCCTTTCAGGGGAAAGGTGCCGATAGGCGGATAGAGGTTAACACGCATTGCAGGGTTCGCTACTTTGTTTTTTAACCCTTTCCCTTTAAGGGGAAAGGTGCCGATAGGCGGATAGGGGTTAATACGCATTGCAGGGTTCGCTACCTTGTTTTTTAACCCTTTCCCTTTCAGGGGAAAGGTGCCGATAGGCGGATAGGGGTTAACACGCAATGCAGGGTTCGCTACCTTGTCTTTTAGCCCTTTCCCTTTCAGGGGAAAGGTGCCGCAGGCGGATAGGGGTTATTTTTTCTTGCCAATATTTACACGGATGTTTACTTCAAAATCGCCATCAGTGTAACCGCTGATTGCTGAGGTTGCCGTATTATAATAGGCCATGAAATAGAATGTCGATTTGTAGTTCATTCCAAAACCTACCGTGGCATTCTGCGTGTTGTGGTACATCGCCATTACATACAATTTATCGTTGGCAAAGTTGGCATTTAAACCGGCATCCCATAGGTTGTCGAAGTTTTTAATGCCCCTGAAAACACCTTTGGGCTCTAAACTGATGCCGTTGATGCCCGATCCTAAAGCGAATTTATAACTCACCGCCGAATAAAACGTGGGTTTATCGGCGAAGTTTAAATCATCTTTCCTGAAAACGGAACGCATATTGGATACGGCACCTTCAACGGTTAATCCTTTCGAGGTGTAGGAGATACCAAAATCGCCATCCAAATAATAACCCCTGTCGTTAAAACGGGCGATAGAAGGGTCGTTGATGTCGCTGTTTCGTACACTGCTTAAATCAAGTTTATCCTGGCTTGCCCCGAAAGAGATACCGAAGTTTAACTTTTGATCTTCGCTGCTCAGTGGAAGGTGGTAGGCAAAGGTTCCAACAGCTTTAGTGCGCTGGATGCCGCCCGATTTCTCGTTGTAGATGTTTACGCCCCAGCCCACTTTGCTAACCTGCTGATCTAAAGTTACACTCTGTGTAATGGGGGCACCCGGAATGTTCGACCACTGCTTGCGGAAACTTCCGTTGATGTTGAAACCTTCGTCGATACCCGCCATAGAAGGGTTAACGAGGTAACGGTTCTGGAAATACTGTGCGTTAAGTGGAAGGATCTGCGCTTTTACAGATCCTAAAAATAATGTGCTTGTAGCAAATAGAAACGTTACGCGACGCATTTGCTTTATGTTTTTTGTAATTGCTCTCATGTCTGTAATTAGTCTCTAATGATGTTGATAAAACCTTTGAAAGTACCGATGCCATTACCTAAATCGATAATGTAATAATAGGTTCCTTCGCTCAATGGACTACCGTTTATGGTTCCGTCCCAATCGTTGGCATAGGTATGTTTGGTATATAAAATCCGCCCGGCCTTATCGAATATCTTCAAGGTATTGTTTGGATAATAATCGATGTTCTTCACGATAAACTTATCGTTATATCCATCACCATTAGGGGTTACTAAAGTGCTCGCTTCTAATTTGTAATCGTCGGTTACGGTAATGGTAATACGCTGATCGCTTACGCAGCCACTGGCATTGGTTACGGTTACCATATACGTACCGCTCTGTTTAGGGCGGATGGTTAAGGCTGAAGTGCTTTGTCCGCTGATGATTTCAGCACCCGTCCAGCTGTATTGCGTACCGCCTGTGGCCGTTAAAATAATCGCATCGCCTTTAGAAATGGATAAACCTTTGCTGCTGCTGATCGAAACCACTGGCAAAGCATTCACGGTTACGGTAGCCGATCCGGTTTGTAACTGACTGGCATAAGCATCGCTTACACTCACCAGGGTATATACAAATGTACCTGTAGCACCCGTTGGGGCAGTAACTGTAGCTGTGGTGCCATTTGTACTAACGGTTCTGTTGCTGCCTCCATTTACCGTGTAAGTAAAGGTATAAGGTGCGGTACCAACTGATCCTGTAAAGGTAATGTTGGGCGGAGTACCGAAGTTACATACCGATGTGCTACCCGAAATGGCCGCTACCGGTAATGGACGGACAGTTACGGTGGTAGAAACATTTTGTGCCTGTGCGCTAAACGCATCGGCAATATTGGTAACGGTGTACACAAATGTGCCCACAACATTGGTCGGTGCTGTTACCGTTGCTGTACTGGTAGTAGCTTTTAATGTTTGAGGGGTACCACCATTGATGTTATAGGTAAAGGTAAATGGTGCTGTACCAGCAGTTGCCCTGAAAGTGATTACAGGGGCAGTTGCATTTTGTGCTACCGAAACATTGGCACTTAAGGCGGCTACCGGTTTTGCATTGATGTGTAGATTGGCCGGTTTGTAGGTAATGGCATAATTGGTACTTAAGGCCAGTGTTCCCTGTTTGATCAGGTAATCGCCGCCTGTTTCGCCAGGATCGCGGGTTAAAGCACCTGTAAAAGCATCTGTTCCGATCAGTGCAGGAGCAGAAACATAGGTGAATGCGGGATCTGCCGTGCCTTCTACCTTGGTTTTGGCATCAGCTGTTACGGTAATGGCCTTAGGCGATATGGTTAAAACCTGCTGTTTGGCTACTGCCGGATTAAAGAAGGTATCGCCCGGCTGGTTGGCGGTAATGGTTACCGTACCTGCCTTAACGATATGGATATCGTTATTGCTGATGGTGGCAATATTGGTATCGCTGCTGGTGTATTCGATATTGATGGCAGTGTTATCGCTTGTGGCACCCGCTACGAGATCAGGATCGCCATAGGTAGCGGTTCTGGTTGGCGCGAAGGTAATGGTCTGGTCTTTTTTAACTGTTGCATCATCTCTTGTATACCAGATGGGTGAGGTAATGATCCGGCTTCCATCTGCTTCTACAATATCGGCATAATAATAACCCGTAGCCAGATTTGCCAAAGCATTATCGGTATAGGTTAAACTTGCGGATGTACCTGTGGTAAGTTCTACCGGATTGGTACCGCTTCCCGGTGTTCCATATAAAATTTTAATACTGGTTACGGCACTGGTGGTAATCGAACTTACGGATAGCTGCGGTGCTCCGGCTGTTTTAAAGATACTGCCCACTGGCTGTTTGTTGATGGTGAAAACCACTTTGGCTGCAGAATCTTCTGAAGCATAAAAGCGCATTTTCTTGATCGCATCGAGCAGGTCGTTTTCGGTAAGGGCAGGGGCAAGCACCACTAACCTGGCGCGGGTATGTTTACCAAAAGTTAAGTTGTGGTTATCGTGATCGATAGTGGCACCCAGGTGGTAACCTTTTGCCAGCATCCGGTTGTAATAACTTAAATAACTCATCGAACTTGCCGGGTCGGAATAGGTAACGTTGGTAGAAAATGCCGGACCACTTTCTAAAGCGGTTCCAACGATGGCACTGTCGGCACTTAAATCGTAAGTGGCCGAAATGTTATTGTAATCTGTTGTATTTGGGTGCGCCAAGGTGGCTACGGCATTTAAACCATGCCTGTTGATGATCCTGAATAAACCTGTTGGGCCTGTATAAACGCTTTTTGGTACATAAATCTGGTTTTCGCCCGATTCCCAGCCGATCAGTGAGTCGATACCGTAAACAATTACGTGTCCGCCGCCACTGATTACGCCCCATTCCATACCGTGCATGGCAATGAAGGTAGATGTAGTGGCTTTTTTAGCGGCATCGATGCCCGGCTGCCAGTTGGCCAGCGACATGCCCGCCTGTGTGTGGTTGTGTTCTGATATGCCCAGGAAGTCTAAATTCATCGCCGTTTTGGCAAAGGCATAATCATCTTCCGGTTTTTTGGTTAAATCGTCTTTATTTCCATCCGAATAACTGCTGTGGCTGTGCAGGTTGCCATAATAGAAGTTAAGTTTGTTTACATCAAGGATTCCGGTTTTGAAATTGCCCAATAGCGGCTGTGCGGTTAAATACAACGGACCGCCACTGCAGGCACTGTTAACGGCATAGGTAAAGAAATAGTAATTGGTGTTCTGCGTTAAGCCATTTCTGATGAATGATGTACCTGTTCCCCTTTTTACCACGATACCGCCACCCAGCTGATCGCCAACATTGTAAACCGTCTGGTTTGCTGGTGCTGCGCTTAAAGTGTTGCTGGTGCTCATCACTACCAGGTATTCATCGGCTGCGCCTGCGGCTGTAAAAGACGCCTGAACAAAGTTATAATTGGAAGAAGTAACGGTAAAATTGGTAGGCTGTGCGGTTGGTGTGGCACAAGGCAACAGGGTTTTAGTGGTTTGTGCTGCCGTTAAAATATTGGTGGTTAAATATTTCGGTCCGCCTGTACACGAAAGGTTGTTTAACGGAACAATAAAATAGTTGTAAGTGGTAGAACTGTTTAAACCGTTATCGGTAAAGGTATTGCTTACAATTTTATTGATCACCGTACCACCGCCAAGGGCAGATCCGACAGCGTAAGCGGTACCATCAACAGGAAGTGCGCTTAAAGTGGCATTTAAACTTCTGATGATCAGGTATTCGTTGGCATCGGCCGATTTGGTAAAGGCTGCGGTAATGCTTCCGGTGGTTACTGCGCTAAAAGTTAAGGCTGTTGCGGCACTGGTTGGTGCAGCACAGGTTGGCAGGTTCGGTGGGAAATGTACCCCCAGGCGATTGGCATCATCATCGTCGATTGCGTTCTGCACGGTAGCCAATGGTGTTCTGGTCCAATCATCCGCAATAAAGGTTGGGCTTGGTGCGGTAACATTAAGGCTTCTTACATAAGAAACATCTTTAGCATTAACGCCCTGTCCGAAAGCATCGATGATGTTGTTGTTGGCATCCAATAGGGCTACACCATCGTTACCGTTAAAGTTGATTACAGTATTGCTGTTGAGGATGGCGCTGGCCGGACTTAAATAAGGAACTTCTGTATTGCTGTTTCCGGTATTGCCCAATAATACTGATCCCAGAGCAGGGATGGTAAAATTCAGTTCCACAATCTGTGAAGGCGTTCCGGTGATATTGATATTTCCGGCATCGCCCGAAATGTTGTATAAAGCAAGTTTTAACTGTGGCGATGCGGTGTTGATAGGGGCATTGGTTAAGTTGGTAAGCTCGATCCACTTGTTTACGGATGCACCTTCGTAATATTGACTGATGATAACCGGAGCGCTAACCAAGGGCGGGTTAGCCGTAGAAGCATCGACAGTGGCCACAGTAGTTTGAAGGTTTCCGGTATTGTCTTGCGCCACTACATATAAAGTATAAGCGGTGCCAATGGTTAATCCGTTGATGTTAGCACCTGCATCGGTATTGGCTGTATTGGCAAAAGAACCCGATTTTAAGGCTGCAGCGCCAGTACCATCTTGCGCAGCTTTAACCTGTGCCGGTGTAGGTGCCGTGCCGCCCGAAGGGATTAAAACATAATAGGTGGTTCCCGCTTCGTTGATGTTGTTTACGAATGCTACAGCAGTAGTGGTAACCGTTGTGGTTTTTGGGTATGTTGCTGCGGTAATGGGAGGGGTAACATCGGCTAAGCCCAGTGTAGTTACATTAAGCTGCGCTACCGTAGTCTGTAAATTTGGTGTACTGGCAGCATCTTCCGCTACTACATACACAAAATAGTTTGTTGTATTTGTTAATCCGATAACTGAAGCACTAACATCGGTATTGGCAACATTAATTAAAGAACCCGACTTAAGTGCCGCTATTCCACTTCCATTTAATCCAGCTTTAACCTGTGCTGGTGTTGGTGCTGTACCAGTAGCTGGTGTAACTACATAATAGGTTTTACCAGGCTCATCAATATTATGGGTAATGCTAAAAGATGTTGATGTGATGTTTGACGTTTTTGGGTATAAAGCTGCATTCACAGGAGGGGTATTGTCGGTTCCAGAAAGTGCTGCGCCCGATATTACGACATCGTCGATACTAAAAGTTCCACCTGTTGCTTCGGCATTGAAACCATAAAAGCGAAATGTCGTGGCAGTAGTGATGCTGGTAAAACCAGTGAGTGTAATGGTACTACCTACCTCTGCTGCTGTTGAAGCATCGGAAACCTGAAATACATTTCCGGTTACCACCTGTAAATTTGCATTGGCAGGTGCTACAGATGCAGGTAAATTGGCCGCATAGCTATCCTTGCTCGAACGTACAGCATATTGTCTAATACCTGTTCCCGAACGTTGGAGGGTGAATTTGATCCCGGTAATGTTTAACGTAAAACCAGTGGTGGGAGTGATGGTAACTTCGTAATACTTTGTTAAATCTATAGCACCGGTAAAAATATCGCTGCCGTTGGTGGCACCGGTAGACTGACTGGTGAATGAAAACCTTCCTGCAGCATTGGGGTTAGCCGAAATAGTTCCATTAGCAGTAAAAGAGCCAAAAGTTAGCCCTGTTGCGGTTGGTACGGTAGTGGGGTCGGTTCTGCCACTGGTGGCCGTAACACTACTGAAATTGTAGGTTCCTGAAAAGCTTTGGGCAAACAGTGCAGTTGCCAGAAGCATGGTAAAACACAATAGTAAAAGTTTTTTCATATAAGTTTTTTAGGGATATGAAATGAATGAATAATCTGTTTAGAATATTTGTATTTAGCGAATTAAGAATAATTGCTATAATCGTTCGGGAACGGTCCCGCGGGGATATGAATAATTAGAAGTAGAATTTAACCATAGAGAACAATAAGGATGATGGATGGAAAGCTTGGTTTTATATTTTTTATCGCCTAAAATCAGGGCAATGATTTGTTTATAGTCAGCAGATTCTCTTAATAATACGGAGAAATCGGCAAAAACAGCTCTATTGTAGTAATTGTAGCGTCATACAGGATGATTAGGATACGAAAATAGGTGAAGCTTATTAATTCAGTATTATAAGGATGTTAAGTTAGTTGTTTGTTTGTGTAAAAGCTTGCTCAATACTGCTTTAAAAATATAAATGTATATATTTCTTTGAGATTTTAATGGGATGTTGATAAATTGAGGGGAAGAATGGGGTAATGAATGAATGAATGATTGGTCATCCTGAGGAACGAAAGATCTCTGCGTTGTGTGCAGTAACTTCATAAACTGTTATGTTTTCACATTTACAGAAATAAGAATCGTCATTTCGACCGTAGTGGAGAAACCTGTTATGTGATTTATATCCTTGGCTTGGTTTTGCCCAATTCGCTGGCTTGCCTCGGCTGGCCGCCGAAGGGCTTTTACTTTTTCCTTGATGAAAAAGTAACAAAAAATCAAGGCTTGGATCTGATGTCGGATAAGCTAGTCGAAACTTCAATTGCAACAGCGGCTAGGAACGAAGAAAAATCGTTCTTGCCGCTGTTTTGGTTCGGTAAGTTGGGGAGGGGTTGTGCACAAGTTTCAACAGCTTCTCCTTCCATCATATCCTATGCCGGATAGCAGGGAGCAGATAGCGTGGTGCGAATGCAAGGTGGGCAATGCAGGGTTCGCTACCTTATCTTTTAACCCTTTCCCTTTCAGGGGAAAGGTGCCGATAGGCGGATAGGGGTTAACACGTATTGCAGGGTTCGGTCATTTGTTTTTTAACCCTTTCCCTTTCAGGGGAAAGGTGCCGATAGGCGGATAGAGGTTAACACGTATGCAGGGTTCGCTACCTTGTTTTTTAACCCTTTCCCTTTCAGGGGAAAGGTGCCGATAGGCGGATAGAGGTTAACACGTATGCAGGGTTCGCTACCTTGTCTTTTAACCTTTTCCCTTTCAGGGGAAAGGTGCCGCAGGCGGATAGGGGTTTGCCTTGCGCTCAGGCTTTCCTCGGTTACCGATGAAAAATCGGTACAGGTTAGCCACCGAAGGGCTTTTACTTATTCTTTGATATCCAAACAATCATCGAATTCAGGTTGATATTACAAAAACTCGGTGATATCTCCTTTTCCTTCACGGATCACTTCAAATTCGCCTGTGGTACAATCGATCACCGTAGAGGCTTCATTATCGCCGAAACCACCGTCGATAACGAGATCAACCAGATCCTCATACTTTTCGTGGATCAGTTCGGGATCGGTAGAGTATTCGATTACCTCATCATCGTCTTTTATGGAGGTAGATAGGATGGGGTTGCCTAGCTCTTTTACGATGCAGCGTGCAATATTATTGTCGGGAACACGGATACCCACCGTTTTTTTGTTCGAGCTCAGCAGCTTCGGTACATTGTTGTTTGCATTAAAGATAAAGGTAAACGGTCCTGGCAGGGCTTTCTTTAATACCCTGAAAGTAGTATTGTCGATAGGTTTAATGTAGTCGGAAATGTGCTTCAAATCATGGCATATAAAAGAGAAATTAGCTTTCTCTGGCTTAATTCCACGTATGCGGCATATTTTTTCAATGGCTTTCGGATTTGTGATATCGCAGCCCAAACCGTAAATGGTATCGGTGGGGTAAATGATTAAACCGCCTTTTTTTAACACTTCAACAACTTGTTCGATGGCGCGTTCGTTTGGGTTTTCTGGATAAATCTTAATAAGCATAGCGTAAAAATAACAATTTAATGGTGTCAGTTGTTTAATAATCTTAATCTTTGTACGAACAAAACATACGCTAATCTAACATTATGAGAAAAGCTTTCGTCGCCATTGCTGCATTCTTAATTGCCCTCACCATTATGCTGGGGCTTTACCATCCTTTTTTATGGTGGACATTTATTTTTACCGGCCCTTTTGTGCTGCTTGGTGTTTACGATTTATACCAGCCCAAACACAGTATTGTGAGGAATTACCCTGTTTTTGGTCGTTTAAGGTACTTTATGGAGGAACTAAGGCCTAAAGTTTACCAGTATTTTGTAGAGAGCGATACCAATGGTACGCCTTATAACCGCTTAAACCGCTCGCTTATTTATCAGCGTGCAAAAAAAGATAATGATACCATCCCCTTCGGAACGCAGTTAAATGTTTATGATAATGGCTATGAATGGTTAAGCCATAGCATTGCAGCCATTTCGCACCACGAATTAAATTTAGATCCGCGCGTTACGGTTGGTGGTCCCGACTGTAAAAAACCATATTCGGCCAGTATCTACAATATATCGGCCATGAGCTTTGGCTCGTTAAGCCAGAATGCCATTTTGGCCTTAAACGGCGGTGCTAAAATGGGCAACTTTGCCCACAATACAGGTGAGGGTGGCATTAGCGATTACCACCGTCAACCAGGTGGCGATTTAATCTGGCAGATTGGTACAGGTTATTTCGGCTGTAGAAATGCCGACGGTACTTTTAATTATGATGCTTTCGCGGAACGGGCAAAAACCGATCAGGTAAAAATGATCGAGATTAAACTTTCTCAGGGCGCAAAACCTGGTCATGGAGGTATGCTTCCAGCTAAAAAAGTTACGCCAGAGGTTGCACGCATCCGTTTGGTGCCCGAAGGGAAAGATGTATTGTCGCCGCCAGCGCACTCGGCTTTTAACACACCGATCGGTTTAATCGAATTTGTTAAAAAACTGAGGGATTTATCGGGCGGTAAACCTGTAGGTTTCAAACTTTGTATCGGCCGCAAGAGCGAGTTTTACGCCATTTGTAAAGCCATGGTAGAAACCGGGATTTATCCTGATTTTATTACCGTTGATGGTGGTGAGGGTGGAACAGGAGCCGCACCACAGGAATTTTCGAATTCGGTGGGTATGCCATTACGCGAAGGTGTGGCTTTTGTATATGATGTATTGAATGGGTTTGATTTAAAGAAACACATTAAAATTATCGCCTCTGGTAAAGTGGCAACCGGCTTCGATCTGGTTAAAAATATTGCCCTTGGTGCCGATATGTGTAATGCGGCCCGCGGAATGATGTTTGCTTTGGGCTGTATCCAGGCACTGGAATGTAACAGCAATACCTGCCCTACGGGTGTGGCTACACAAGATCAGAGTTTAATGAAAGGCCTTGTTGTGGAGGATAAAACCGTTCGTGTAAAGAATTTCCACAACCTTACGGTAGCCAGCGCGGTAGAATTATTGGGTGCTGCGGGTTTAAGAGAAACTCATCAGTTAAGCCGTGCCTATATCAACAGGAGGGTTAGTCCGAGTGTAATGCAGAGTTATCTGGAGAGTTTTCCATATATCCCAGCAGGTAGTTTATTGCAAACGCCGTATCCAACACGTTACGAACTGGGCATGGCCTTAAGTACTTCGGCCAGTTTTGCACCAACCGATTATAAGGTTTCGGCTATAGATTATGCACATGCCAATCCTTATGGCGACACCATGCACGAAGATGGAAGGTAAAAGTTTGACTTTTTAAAGTCTTTTCGGATAATAAAAAGAGCCGGGTTTTTAAGAAACTCGGCTCTTTTGTTTTTAAGGTTTTTTGGAAAGCAGGTACAGTAGTATTTGGGTTGGTTCAGCCCTGCTTTTTGCTTCAAGTCCGCAATCGTTCCTCGTTTGCGTGCTTTCCGCTCCAATCAGGTTTAGGTGGCCACAATGGCGAAGGGATTGATAGTGTAATCACCAAACGCCAATTTGCAATTGGCATCACGATTTTATCGTTAATGGGCTAAAAAAAAAGGAAGTCAAGCTTTAAAAGCTTGACTTCCTTGCGTATGTGGCGCTGGGTTTTACCTTTTACCTTCTGGCCTTTCAGCCTTCCAGCCCTCAACCTTCCAGCCCTCTGCCTTCTCCCGGCCTCCGCCTAAAACTCTGCGTTTTTCGGGTATCTTGGGAAAGCAATTACATCGCGGATGTTGGTCATACCAGTTACGAACAATACCAAACGTTCGAAACCTAGTCCGAAGCCTGAGTGTGGTGCCGAACCAAAACGGCGGGTATCTAAGTACCAGTTTAATTCTTCAGTCGATATTTCCAATTGGTTCATCCTGTTTACCAGTTTATCCAATCTTTCTTCACGTTGTGAGCCACCGATCATTTCGCCGATACCAGGAAATAAGATATCCATTGCGGCTACTGTTCTTCTTCCTTCGGCATCAGGTTCGTTCTGGCGCATGTAGAACGATTTAATATCTGCAGGGTAATCGGTTAAGATTACCGGTTTTTTAAAGTGTTTTTCTACCAGGTAACGTTCGTGCTCGCTCTGTAAATCAGCTCCCCACTCATCAATCAGGTATTTAAACTGTTTCTTCTGGTTTGGTTTCGATGATTTTAAAATCCTGATGGCTTCGGTATAAGTTAAACGCTCAAAATCGTTTGATAAACAGAAATCAAGTTTCTCTAACAAAGTAAATTCACTGCGTTCGTTTTGTGGTTTTTGTTTATCCTCTTCGGCCAAACGTGCATTTAAGAATTCTAATTCATCTTTACAGTGATCTAAAGCATATTTAATTACATACTTCATCATATCCTCTGCAAGCTGCATGTTGTCTTCTAAATCTGCAAAGGCAACTTCAGGTTCAATCATCCAAAATTCGGCCAAATGGCGTGTGGTATTTGAGTTTTCGGCTCTAAACGTAGGCCCAAAAGTGTAAATCTGTCCGAAAGCCATTGCTGCCAATTCGCCTTCCAGCTGACCAGATACGGTTAAGTTGGTGGCGCGTGCAAAGAAATCCTGCGAGAAATCTACTTTACCATCTTCGGTACGTGGGGTATTGTCGAAATCTAAAGTGGTAACCTTAAACATTTCTCCTGCACCTTCGGCATCACTGGCGGTAATTACCGGGGTGTGCATGTATACAAAACCACGTTCGTTATAGAATTGGTGTATAGCAAAAGCTAATGCATGGCGCACTTTAAAAACAGCGTTAAAGGTATTGGTACGGAAACGCAGGTGGGCAATTTCGCGTAAAAACTCTAAACTGTGTTTTTTAGGCTGTAAAGGGAATTTCTCCGGATCGCTATCGCCCAAAATTTCTACACTGGTAGCTTTGATTTCAACAGATTGACCTTTACCTAACGATTCGATCAGTTTACCGGTTGCTGCAATGGCCGCACCTGTGGTGATTCTTTTTAACAGCTCATCGGGCAAATTATTAAAATCGATCACAACCTGGATATTGCTCATGCAAGACCCATCATTTAAGGCAATAAACTGATTATTACGGAAAGTTCTAACCCATCCCATAACCGTTACTTCTGTGTCAAATGCTGTCGACTTTAATAATTCTTTAATTTGCTGTCTCTTAATCATATTGTTATTTATAAAAGCCGCAAATTTAGAAAAAAACTTTATCAGTTGGCAGTTTTCAGTACACAGTTTTCAGTTTTTTAAGCAAGTGGTAGATCTGACCTGTTAATTACCAACTGCGAATTGCTAACTGCGAATTGCCAACTGAGAACTGCAAACTGGTTACTCGTCAACTGTGAACTGCAAATTGGTTAACTGCCAACTGAAAACTGCCTACTGTTGCTGCTGTTGTTGCATTGCTTCCATATACTGCTGGTAGCTATTTTTACTTCTGGTGCTTGTTACCGTAGCAGAAGGTTTGGTGTAGTTCACCTCTTTTGGCTGAAAATAGGTTTCATTATCATTAAAATCTTCATCATTATAACCTACTGATACATTTACCTCCATAATGTGTTCGAAGCCGCCTTTATATACCCCTTTTACTGGCGAGCAGTCTGTAAAGTTGCGGCCTACTGCCAGGCGTACGTGGTTTTCGTTTACAATACAGTTGTTGGTAGGGTCTAAGCCAAGCCAGCCGTATTCTGGAAGATATACTTCTGCCCAGGCATGGGTTGCACCTTCGCCGCGCATACCATCTCTGTTGGGGCAGATGTAACCGCTTACATACCTTGCCGGTATGCCCGTTAAACGCAACATCGCTGTTAACACATGTGCGAAATCCTGGCAAACACCTGCTTTAAGCTTTAGTATTTCATTAATGGTGGTGTCTACCGCAGTTACGCCTTTAATGTATTCAAAATTATTAAAAACATGGGCGCAGTATTTTATCGCGGTTTGGTAGGGGGTATCTTCGGGGCCTTTAATGCTTAAGGCCGTTTCTTTTAAATGGATAATGCCATCGAAACTTTCCTGACGCAGGTAATCAATGTAAGGAACTTCGTATTTAAGTGCATTTAAGCTGTTCCATTGTTCGCTGCTAAACATATCATCCTGAGGTAAGGGTTTTGAAAAAGTTTCTACACTTACTTTCGAAAAGATTTTAAGTTGCGTATGTGGCTCGTTTTGGGTAAAAGTGCCTACTTCATTTCCGTAATAATCGATAAAGATTTCAATTTCCGGACTTCCGGAGATATTAAGGTCGTGTTTTACCACTTTTTGGTAATCATCTTTAATCGGGAATAAAATAATCTGGTTGGCACTGTCGCGCACGGGCAGTTCATATTTATAGTTGGTAATATGTTTGATTTTGAAAATTGGCATATTGTTTCTTGTTATATTCTAAGCACAGATAAATAGGACAAACACGGATATTGTTGATTATTGAAAAGCTATCCACATAAAAGTGTATCTATTTGCGGCTAATTTTGATGATCATTTATGAATTTGCGAAATAATATTCGTTCAGCAGGTTGCCAATGCCGAAAAGTTCAGCTTTTATTTCCTTTAAATAATTGTGCAGCTGCTCATCTTCCATGGTATTTACCGAACTATAGGTAATCATGCTTTTTAATCGGCCTATTTTAAAAGAAAGGTTGTTGAACTGTTCAATATTGCTTTCGCTTTTTAAACGGTTAAAATACCGCTCAATGTTGTGCATGGCATACTGTGCCGACCTGGGGAAATCGTTGTTGAGCATCACCAGTTCGATGATGTTTTTGGCGTCGAATCCCTGCCGGTAGGTTTTTAGATAGAGTTCGTAGCCGCTCAGCGATAGGAGCAGGTGTTTCCAATAGGCAATATCGGTTACCAGATCGGGGTTGCTGCTGATGGAACTGAATTTAATGTCTAAAATATCGATAGATTGGATGCTTCTTTCGAGGTGTTTGCCGATATTCATAAAACTTCGGCTTTCGCCGCGCTCCATTACACTGTCAGCGGTTCCATTGTAAAGCATTACCTGCTTAATCAGTACATCGAGTGCGGTAACGGGATCATCTTTCTGTACGTACCACAATAACTTTTCATCTTTTACTGCGTGGTAATATTCGTTTAAACTTTGCCATAGGTCTTTGGGGATATGCTCCTGAACGCTACGTGCATTTTCGCGGGCAAGGGTAACAATATTCAAGATCGAATTTGGGTTCTCGCGGTTTAGCAAGAGGTATTCGATTACCGCGCGGCTATCGTGCTGGATATTGAGCAGTTCTTTTTCATCGTCGGATGAAAAGATCCTGATCACCGGTTTCCAGGTAAACTCCTGTATGGTATCTTGCGAGGAGGCATAATTTATTTTCAACATGCGCAGCATGCCATCGCTGCGCTCAACGTATCTGCTTAGCCAATACAGGCTTGATGCTACTCTACTTAACATATGCTGTATTCTAAGAAGTTAAAACCCATGTGTCTTTACTGCCGCCGCCCTGCGAACTGTTTACCACCAGCGAACCTTCTTTTAGTGCTACCCTGGTTAATCCTCCTGGAACAATGGAAATGCCATCTGGCCCATTTAGTGCAAAAGGGCGGAGATCTATCCTTCGGGGTGCCAATTTCCCGTTTATAAAGCAGGGCGCAGAGGATAGGCTAATGGTAGGCTGGGCAATAAAGTTGCGCGGATCTTTCAATATTTCGATTTTATATTCTTCGGTTTCCTGTTCGCTGGCCGCATGCCCCATTAACATGCCATAGCCACCACTTCCATTGGTTTTTTTGATTACCATGGTATTGATGTTTGCAAAAACGTATTCCAGTTCGTCTGGATTGCTCAACTGGTAGGTGGGCACATTCTTTAAGATGGGTTCTTCGTTCAGGTAATACCGGATCATATCCGGTACGTAGGTGTAAACAGCCTTGTCGTCGGCCACGCCATTGCCAACTGCATTAATAATGGCTACATTGCCCTTTCGGTAGGCGCCCATCAAACCGGCCACCCCCAATACGCTGTTTGGGTTAAATACCAGGGGATCGAGGTAATCATCATCTACACGGCGGTAAATTACGTCAACCTGCTGCAGGCCGGTAGTAGTTTTCATAAACACTTTTTGATCTTTTACCACAAGGTCGCGTCCTTCTACCAGCTCTACGCCCATAAGGCGGGCCAGTGTGGTATGTTCGTAGTATGCAGAGTTGTACATGCCCGGGCTCAGGAGTACAATTGTAGGGTTGGAAACGGCCCTTGGTGAAAGTGCCAATAAATTCCTGTATAATATGGCCGGATATTCTGTAACGCTTCTTACGCTGCATTGCGGAATAAGATCGGGAAATAACCTTTTAGTGATTTCCCTGTTCTCGAGCATATAACTCACCCCTGAAGGTGTGCGGAGGTTGTCTTCGAGTACATAAAATGTACCGTCGTGATCTCTGATCAGATCTATGCCTGCAATGTGGATATAGATATCGTGTAGCACATTCACATTGTGCATCTCTCTTAAAAAATGTGGGCAGGAATAGATTACATTTATAGGTACAATCTGATCTTTTATGATAAATTGGTTGCTATAGACATCTTTTAAGAAAAGATTTAATGCTTTTAGGCGTTGTTTTATTCCTTTTTCGATAAAATTCCACTCTGTTGAGGTGATAATTCTCGGGATAATATCGAAAGGGAAGATTTTTTCGATTCCTTCGCCGCTATCGTATACGGTAAAGGTAATTCCCTGGCTCATGAACAGTTTTTTGGCGAGTTCTTCCTTTTTGTTGAGGTTTTCGAGCGATTCTTTAGAGAAATTTCTGATGAAATTTGAATAATGATCCCGATAGTTATCGCCATTTAGGAACATTTCATCGTAAGTTTTGGGATGATTAAAGTAATTTTTTATAAAATCTTCTATCATTTTGCTTAAATATTTCCTTAAATTATGATTTTGTAAGTAAAAAACCAGTGTTTTTGTATAAAAAATTAATTTATCTATGATTTTAATCTGTTTATTGTGTTTTTTATCTCTGTATTTTAGGTAATTATCTATTTTTTATTAAAATATTTAAAGTTTTTTATTAAAATACTTGCTAATTAAGATAAAGTTTGTACTTTTGTAATGCTCGTTAATTATTATTATATATTTGGTTTAAAAAAAGCGCTGGCAACGGCGCTTTTTTTATAAAACATTCAAGACTTATTCATAATCAACATAAACCAAACAACCTAAACTAAGAAAGCTCCAGTTTTACTGGAGCTTTTCTTTTTATCAGTGGTTTTTTACAAAGGGATCGTCTCTTTCGCGGACGCGGAAAGCCAGATGCAATGAGCAGTAAGATTTTCGATCATTATTAGTAATGACATAATAAAAGAAGGGACGTCCTTTCGACTGGAGCTAACCGATTTTTCACCGGTAGCGGAATACCTGCCCGTACAGGCGGGGAGAAATCTATTATTACAGGTTTAGCTTCGCGGGGCACTTTGTGGTTCTCGAATACGCTACCGATGAAAAACAGGGGCAAATAGCGCTCCGCTACCAATGACAGATTTCAAAAACGGTCGTCATCGCGAGGCACGAAGCAATCCTACAACTATCGCTAATAGCGAGCGCATTAAGATTGCTTTCCCGAGAAATCGGGATGAACTGTCGGCTGAAAAAACCTTTTCGCAATGACGTTAGTGTGTTATTTGTGTTGATTTTTATGAAATAAATTATTCTTCGAAAGGAGGAACGACTAGTCGAAATTTTTAGGCATAAAAAAAAAGCTACCCGGTCTGGATAGCTTCTTTCAATAATATGTTTTGTTGTTGTTTATTCTTCCGAATATGTGATTTTATTCACGTGCTTATCAATTTCCCATCTTCCGGTGCCTTCTTCGCCAATCACTTCGAATAATTCTAAAGCTCTACGTGCTTTATATTCTTCTTCGCGTTGCTCTTTCAAGAACCAGTTTAAGAATTCCATTGTTACAAAATCCTGTTCTTTATGGCATTTTGCAGCAAGGTTTTTAAAACTTTGTGTAATCGCGATTTCTGCTTCTAAAGCATCTTCGAAAACTTCCCTAAAGCCTGCAAACTCTGTTTTGATGCCAGAAACTTCTGGAGAGATTGCGTTTCCGCCCATATCCAAAACGTATTTGAACAGTTTTAACTGGTGCACCCTTTCTTCTTCAGATTGCTTTAAGAAATAATCTGCTGAAAAGTCGAATCCATTTTGGTCGCACCAAGACGACATTGATAAATATAGTGATGAAGAGTGGGCTTCTTTTTTGATTTGCTGATTTAATAATGTTTCGATATCCTGAGATATTAAACATTTGATACGCATTAGATCTTTCATATTACTGTGCTTTAATAACAATACAAATGTAAAGCGAATTTGTTCGCGATTATAATTTATTTGCTATATGAAATTAGTCTAAATTGCTGATAATTAGTTATTTGTAATCAGTTTAAATAAGGCGGTAGGTAAGGTGGATGATGTGTGAGGGATGATGGAATAACGCGAAACGGATAATGCTTGAGGATCAAGGGGTAGTAGTCATTTTTCAGTTGGCAGTTTTCAGTTTGCAGTATTCAGTTTGTAGTTTTCGATGGGTTGAGTGATGTGGATAATTGAGAATCAGAGAATGGGAAGTACGTCGAAATTTACTTTGTGACCGTCATCCTGAGTTTATCTCAGGATCTTTCCATTACAATGGATACTGAAAAAATTCAGTTTGACGCACTGAAGGGGAATTGAGCGAAAAATGGATGTAATTAATGAATTGCAGTTTTCAGTTGAAAGTTTAATATAAGCAGTTATTAACCTAAGTAATTAACCTATTAAAACTTACCAATAAACCAATGACTAATGAACCAGAGAACTAATAAACCAAGCGATAAAGGCAATCGCTGATCAGGTGGTTTAATTTAAACATGGTGAAAGTGCCCTGTAGTAAATCTTTTAAAGCGATAATTTCTAATGCACTTAAAAGGTAAATGTGCTCGCAGCCATTAAAGGTTACCAGTTCGAAATCGGCTTTTTGCGTGTTTAAAAGTAATGCTTCGATATCGATATCTTCGACTACTTTTTTAAGTTTTTGAAGCGACAGGCAATTGAAGCGGGCAAACTTGCCGCCGAAATCTACGTAAAAGCAGTTTAGCTTATCTGATTGATAAATAGCACCCTGGGTATTTGAGAATACGTTAACCAGTTCATTAATATCGAAACACGCTTTTTCCATTGGTTACAAAAATTGGCATTATTTAGATTAAATACAAATAAAAATGAAAATAAATTTGGGAAGCGGTTGGCGTAAGGCGTTTGGTGGAATTTGTCTGTCTTAATGGTTAGTGTGTCACCAACCAGCTGGGGGGGCGTATGGCGTTATGAAATGCTATATTCCACTAAGCTAACTATATGATTCTAAAAACCATGTGATGGTATGCCCCACCCATAAACTGTTTTTCGTTCTGGATAACGAAATCCATTTTTTCGTAAAGCTTTAATGCATTCTTATTGTTTTTTTCTACCAAAAGGCCAATGGTGTGGTGGCCAAGTGTCGTTGCCCAATTTATTCCAGCTTTAATCAATTGTTTTCCGATTCCCTTTCCCTGGGCTGTAGGATTAACACTGATGCTGTCGAGGTAAAATTCTCCGTCTTCGGTTTCGGTACTTTGATTGAGGTTGCCCGCATTGAAATGCCTGGTTATATACGTTATGAAAGGTTTGCGGAGTTGGAGGAGTTTTTCGCCATCATAAGCATTTAAGGAGCCCAGTATTTCTTCATTTTCTTCGAAAACAAGTGTGTTTTCGTAACTGTATTGATTGCCTTTTAGTTTAAAAAAGTGTGCAAATATCCCAAAGATTACTTCTTCGTCTTCAACGGTGGTCAGTTTCTTCGAAAGTTCGCCCATGGCCTGAATAATCAGCGGTACTACCGCAGCCACATCTTTGGGGATGGCCGGCCTGATCATTAAATGTCGCTCAAGTTAAAAGTTTCGGCTACTCGGATTCCCTTTTCTGTTCTTTGTAAGGTGCAGCATTCGTTTATAGGGTCGTGTTCTAAGTATAATATATAACTGTTGTTGACCGCTTCTTCTAAAAAGGCCTGTTTTTCGGTTAAGGTTTTTAAAGGGAACATATCGTAAGCCATTACGTAGGGGAGGGGAAGGTGACCAACAGAAGGCAATAAATCGGCCATGTACACGATGGTTTTTCCTTTATAATTGATTTTTGGCAACATCATGGCATCGGTATGGCCGTAAGCAAAGCCAATGCTGATGTCTTTTCGCCAGCTGATATTTTCTTGTTCTTCGATAAACTTCAGCTGTCCGCTCTCCTGTATCGGTAAAATATTTTCCTTTAAAAACGAAGCCTTTTCCCTGGCATTTGGTTCAACAGCCCATTGCCAGTGTTTTTCGTTGCTCCAATAAGTGGCATTGTTAAAGGTTGGTATGAGTTTTTCATCCTTTCTAACTACTGCACCACCTACATGGTCGAAATGTAAATGTGTTAAAAAAACATCGGTAATATCGCCTAAACCGAAACCTAAACTGCCCAGCGATTTTTCCATTGTATCTTCCCCGTGGAGGTAATAATGGCTAAAGAACTTTTCATCCTGTTTGTTCCCGATGCCGGTATCAATAAGGGTTAACTGGTTTCCATCTTCGATTAATAAACAGCGCATGGCCCAGGTGCACATATTATTGGCATCGGCCGGGTTAGTTTTTTGCCAGATGGATTTAGGTACTACGCCGAACATAGCGCCGCCATCTAATTTAAATAAGCCTGTATTTATGGTGTGGAGTTTCATTAGGGTTTGGGGTTTGGGGTTTGGGGTTTGGGGTTTGGGGTTTGGGGTTTGGGGTTTGGGGTTTGGGGTTTGGGGTTTGGGGTTTGGGGTTTGGGGTTTGGGGTTTTTGAAAAAATAGCCTATAAAAATAAGAAAACCCTTTAGTATTAGCTAAAGGGTTTTTGTAATAATTGGTTTTGCTTATCGATGCGGCACCTTATGCCTTCCACCTTTAAACCTTCTACCTTATTGGTTTTGCTTATCGATGCGGCACCTTATGCCTTCCACCTTTAAACCTTCTACCTTATAAATGTATCACTTCTCCGTAGGCATCAGCGGCAGCTTCCATAATGGCTTCGCTCATGGTAGGGTGAGGGTGAACAGATTTGATCATTTCGTGGCCGGTAGTTTCTAATTTACGGGCAACTACAATTTCGGCAATCATTTCGGTAACATTGGCACCGATCATGTGTGCACCTAATAATTCTCCGTATTTAGCATCGAAAATTAATTTTACGAACCCATCTTTGGCACCGGCGGCACTTGCTTTACCCGATGCTGAGAACGGGAATTTACCGATTTTCAACTCGTAACCTGCTGCTTTAGCTGCTTTTTCGGTATAACCTACCGAAGCAATTTCTGGTGTGCAATAAGTACATCCCGGGATGTTGTTGTAATCTAATGGCTCGGCATGTTGACCAGCAATTTTTTCTACACAGATAATTCCTTCTGCAGAAGCAACGTGTGCCAATGCCTGTCCGCCAACTACATCACCGATTGCGTAATAACCTTTAACCGAAGTATTGTAGAACTCATCTGTAACGATTTTGCCTTTTTCGGTTTTGATGCCTACTTCTTCCAAACCGATGTTTTCGATATTGGCAACAATACCAGCTGCAGAAAGTACGATATCGGCTTCGATGGTCTGCATGCCTGAAGCTGTTTTAACAGAAACTTTACAGCCTGCGCCGCTCGTATCAACCGATTCAACCGAAGCTGAAGTCATAACATCAATACCCACTTTTTTCAAACTGCGTAACAATTGTTTAGAAACATCTTCATCTTCAACCGGAACCACGTTTTCCATAAACTCCACAATGGTAACTTTCGTTCCCATGGTAGCATAGAAATAGGCAAACTCAACGCCAATAGCACCAGAACCTACCACAACCATGCTTTTAGGCAAGTCAGGAAGTACCATGGCCTGGCGGTAGCCGATAATTTTTTTGCCATCTTGTTTCAGGTTAGGCAGCTCTCTCGAACGTGCGCCTGTAGCAATGATGATATTTTTTGCTGTCAGTTCTTGTTGAGAGCCATCAGCACCTTTAACTTCTAATTTATTTCCCGGCTTTACTTTACCGGTACCCATGATCACGTCAATTTTATTTTTCTTCATTAAAAATTGAACGCCTTTACTCATGCCATCGGCAACGCCGCGGCTACGTTTTACCACGGCTGCGAAATCTGCAGTAGCACCTGCAGTAGTAATTCCGTAATCAGCGGCATGATTAATATATTCGAAAACCTGAGCGCTTTTTAAAAGTGCTTTAGTAGGGATACAGCCCCAGTTTAAACAAATACCACCTAATGATTCACGCTCAACAATTGCAACTTTTAGTCCCAATTGCGAAGCTCTGATTGCAGCTACGTAACCACCTGGGCCGCTGCCTAAAACAATAACATCGTAATTCATCTGTTTCTTTTAGTTTATTTTTTATCTGTCAGAAGGAGCTTACCATAACAAATTTTGAGTTAATTATGGATGGTTCGTATCTAATTTAAAGAGATTTGTTTTTTAATTGTTTTTGTTAAATCTGTAATCTCCGCTAAGCGGTTGGTCATTTTTATGATTGCCCAATTCACTTTAGCAAAACATTAAAGGATTCATCCTTTAACAATCGCTCAAAACTAAAAAAAAAATGTCAATTGGCTAGGTCAATATTCAGATAGCTGCTTAAAATTTACAATGGTTGAATATTGTTTACTTTAAATTACAATGATTTGTTGATCATTATAATGATGAATATGCCTCCAATTATTTGATGTTTTTGGTAATAAGCCAAATTTATGAGTTGTTTTTTGTCGAAAACTTATTGTTGATAGCTGTTTTTGGTAAAATACCAATGTTACGTGGTGTTTGCTGCCTAAATTATAATCAACTGTAAGTTTCGTTGATAAAAATTTACCTATCTAATCAATGTATTGATAAACTGAAAGTTATAAACGGGCCAATGTGTGTTAAATGTTGAAAAGTTTTGACATACTTAATAATTATTTAACATTGAATGTTAAAATGTGTTAAATTTTATTGGGTACATTTGCGGCATTAATTATCCCTATTGGATTTATTATTCAACAACAAAAAAACATTTAAAAAACAAAGTATGAAGAAATCTTTACTTTTAAGATTAGTATTCGTTATTGTTGCATTTGTAGGTATTACGCTTAGTGCAGATGCACAGGTAACTACATCGTCAATTTCAGGAACAGTCAAAGATGCAAAAGGCGCTCTGCCTGGTGCAAGTGTTAAAGCAACACATACCCCAACAGGTACAGTTTACTCTGTATCAACAAACAATGAAGGTCGTTATGTAATTAATAATATGCGTGTTGGTGGACCATACACGGTTGAAGTTAATTTTGTTGGCTATCACCCTTTTGTTACTAAAGACATTAACTTGAATTTAGGAGAAAATAGTAAGCTTGATCCTGTTTTGGTTGATAATTCAGTAATTTTAACTGAAGTAAATATCTCTGGAAGCAGAAGTTCAGTAATTGGAAGAAACAAAACTGGAACTTCTACATCTGTTTCAAGGAACCAGTTGGATATGTTGCCTACAATTTCAAGAAATATTAATGATTTTGCCCGCTTAAGCCCTATTGCTTTAGTAAGGAGCAGCAGTACAGATGGATCACCACTTGGAATAAGTTTTGGAGGACAAAGTACGCGTTACAATCAATTTACTATTGATGGTGCTAACTCAACTGACGTTTTTGGTCTTTCGAGCAATGGTACAAATGGTGGACAGGCAGGTATTAACCCAATTCCATTCGATGCAATTGAGCAGGTTCAGGTTTCGTTATCTCCTTATGATGTAAGTCAAGGTGGTTTTACCGGTGGTAGCTTAAATGCAGTAACTAAAAGTGGTACAAATGAAGTACATGGTTCAGGTTTTGCAAATTATCAAAACCAAGATCTAGTTGGAAGAAGTTATACAACAAGAGCTAAATATACTGATTTCAAATCATTTCAATATGGTTTAAGTATGGGTGGCCCTATTGTGAAAGATAAGTTATTTTTCTTTGTAGCATACGAAGGTTTAAATAGAAACCAACCTATTGCTAACCAACCAGGTGGACCAGATGGTACCTCTAAAATTAGTGTTGCGACTGCGCAAACATTAAAAGATTTTGTGATGAACAAATATGGTTACGATGTAGGTAAAATTAACGGGATTAATTTAACTAGAAAATCTGACAATATATTCGGCCGTATTGACTGGAACATTAATGATAAAAACAAATTAATGATCCGTGGAAATTACGTTCAGGGAAGTAATTATAGCATTTCGGATTCTCAAACGGCAATGTCGTTCTATAATAATGGTTATGCTCAAAGTAATAAAACTACTTCAATTGTTGCGGAGTTAAGTTCTAAATTATCAAATAATGCCTCTAATTTGTTGCGTTTAACTTATACTGGTATTAGAGATAGAAGAGATCCAGGTTCTCCATTTCCGAGTGTTAGTATCGCCGATCCTGTTGCTGGAACGTTTAGGTTTGGTGCTGATTACAGTTCTCAAGCAAACAGCTTAAATCAGGATAACTTTACTTTAACGGATAACTTTAATATTACTGCAGGTAGTCACTCACTTACATTCGGTACTGATAACTTATTCTATAAAACCAAAAACGTATTTTTACAAGGTGTTTATGGTGATTATAGCTTTACAAGCTTAGCAGGTTTTATGGCTACTCCTCAAACTGGATTGAATCAGTATCAAACTACTTATTCAACAGATTCTAGCGATCCACTAGCTCCAGCAAGAATTAAAATGGCCCAATTTAGCTTGTATGCACAAGATGTTTGGAGCATTAGAGATAACTTCAGATTAACTTATGGTGTTAGAGCAGAAATGCCTGTATTTTTAAATGATCCTGTTGAAAATGCCGTATTCAACGCTACAACAGTGGCAACTTCTAATAACCTAGTAAATAACAGAACTCCTAAATCACAAATTATTGTGTCTCCTAGAGTTGGTTTTAACTGGGATGTATTTAATAATTCACAAACTCAGGTCCGTGGTGGTGCAGGAATATTCTCTGGCCGTGTGCCAATGGTTTGGGTTTCAAATCAATATTCAAATACTGGTAAAGCTACTATTAAGTACACTGCAAATGCAGCAGCAATTGGAACAAATAAAATTGTTTTTAATCCTAGTAACCCTTATCAAGGTACGCCAACAACTCCACTTCCTTCAGAAATTGACCTAACAGATCCAAATTTCCAGGCACCAAGAGTTTTGAAAGCTAACTTGGCAATCGATCAAAAATTACCTTGGGGACTAGTAGGTACTATTGAAGGTGTTTACACAAAAACAATTAAGGATATCTTATATCAAGATATGAACTTAAACCCAGCTTCGTATACATTAGATATGGGTAATGGTGTAACCAGACCTTTCTATAACAATAGTAAAGTGGATAAGAATTATACCAACTTATTATATTTAACAAATACGAACCAAGGTTATTCTTACACCGTATATGGTAAACTTGATAAGCAATTTAGTAAAGGATGGATGGGTAGCGTTTCTTACACTATCGGTCACTCATTTAACTTAAATGATGGTACATCTTCAACGGCGTTATCAAACTATAGATTTGCCTATAACGTAAATGGTTTAAATAATCTCGACCTGTCTACAAATAACAATGACATGGGTTCAAGAGTTTCTGTTTCCTTAGGTAAGAAATTTACTTATGGTGGTGGTAAATTCTCAACTAACCTTGGATTGTTTTACAATGGACAATCAGGTCAAGCACTTTCTTACGTAATATTTGGTGACTTAAACGGTGATGATGGATCAACAACTGCTACATCTTCAAAATCTTCAAGTAATAATGCAGATTTACTATTTATCCCAGTTGATGCTTCTAGCTTTATTACTCCTCTAACAAATATAAAAGATCCAGTAACAGGTGTAACTGGTACTATGTCTGGAGCAAGACAGTTTGAGTTGTTCCAACAGTATGTAAATTCTGATCCATATTTAAAAGAAAATATCGGTAAGAATACAAAACGTAACGGTACACGTTTACCTTGGGAAAACCACTTCGATTTTAAATTAGTTCAAGACATTAATATTTATAAAAAGAGCATATTTAGCTTCACATTTGATATTTTCAATGTTGGTAACTTAATCAACAAGAAATGGGGACAAGGATATTTCTCTTCAAACCAAGTAATTTCACCTTTAAATATAGCTGGATATACAACTACTGGTACTGTTGTAAAACCTAATTATACTTTTAACCCAACATTTGGTACTGATCAATATACAGGTAAACCATATGCTTATTCTGATTATTTATCACGTTGGAGTATGCAGATTGGTATCCGCGTTAAATATTAATCAATACTGATTTCAAAATAGCAAAGCCCCGATCATACGATCGGGGCTTTTTTTGTTAATACATGAAGTTATTTATTGTATTTTAGAATAAGTAATCGATTTGGCGTATGTTTAATTCATTATCATAAGTCTAAATTGTAGCGTTTATTAACCCTCATTCGTTTTTGTAATAAAATTAAATTAATATGAAAAATCTAATCTATTTAATGCTCTTGTTTTTATGTTTTACATCCTGTAAAAAGCTAACTGTAAAAGAAGAAAAAACATTTTATGAAATTAATGTACCCAAGCCTGATGGATACCTTACCAGTGCCATAAGTGTTACTCTTATGGTAGATGGCAAAGCAGATATAGTGCCAGGTGGTGATGTAGCTTACAGGGGTACCTACAAAATCAAGGGTAAAAAACTTATTGTTACGGCAGAAAAAGATTATGAATTTGAAATCACCTCAGAAACTGAAATTAAGTACGGCGAAAGGATTTTGAGGTTAAATTAACATATTTGAATACATTATAACGCCCCGATCAATGATCGGGGCTTTTTTTATGCTCAAGAAATAGTTTTAATTAAATTTGTTTAATCTATCGTTTTCTTAACCCTAGCAGGCACTCCTGCAACCATTACATGTTCGGGTACATCTTTGGTTACGCAAGCTCCTGCTGCAATATAAGCTCCTTGGCCAATGCTTATTCCAGGAATTATGGTTGCACCTGCTCCAATAAAAACACCCTCCATTATATTTACATTTCCGGCAATGGTTACGCCGGGCGAAATGGTTACGTAATTTTCCACTACACAATCGTGACTGATGTTGCAATTCGAATTAACGATGCAATGGTTGCCAATATTAACATTGGTATTGATCACGCAGCCGGGTGCAATACAGTTGCCGTAGCCGATTTTAATCGAGCTACTGATGTAATTGTGTGGATGGAGGATATTAATAAACAGATAGCCCTCATTTTGTAACAGTTCAATAATTGATTTTCTTTCATAATTGCCAATTGCACCAATAAGCGCAATGTTTGAACCAGCTGGATGATTTTTTAAGAAATCGTTTATGGAAATAACCGGTTCACTAATATTGGGATGATTAACCGCATGATCTAAATTTATTACGTATCCTGCTAAATGGTACTGATTACTGCTACTAAAATACTCACTAAGCTCTGCAGCATGTTTGCCTGCGCCCAGAAGATATACGTCAATCATGTTTATTCCTGTTAGGGGTTTGGTTGTTTTAATTAAGATACAATTATTGCGGTAAAAGTAAATGATGTGCCGATAAAACTGATAAATGTATCGATAAAGATATGATGTTGGCCGTGTTGTTCTTGTAGCAGCGTAGGTTGGCAGAGGTTTTTTGCGAAAAATAAAACCATTCTGGCATTAATGTGATCTTAATATAAGATCTATCTATTAAAAATTAATATTTTAAAAAAAATGAGCACTTCAAAACAAACCCATGATCATGCTACGATAAAAGCATGGGCCGAAAAACATGATGGCGTACCCGCAATGGTTGCTGATACTGCAAAAAAGAATGGTGGTATTTTAAGGATACATTTCCCTAAACATAGTGATTCTGCGTCTGACTTAAAAGAAACAGATTGGGACACCTTTTTTAAGACCTTTGACGAAAACAAACTTGATTTTCTGTATCAGGATAAAAAAGCAGATGGAGAAGAAAGTACTTTCCATAAATTTGTAGAACGCGAATAGTAAAAAAAAAGCCGAAATTAATTTTCGGCTTTTTTGATTTTAATACTTAATTATAAACGAAGGTACCTTTTTCGCTTTCGATGGTTACCTGTTTCTGACCGCCTTTTTCTACATGGCCGATGATCTGCGCATCGATGTTAAAGCTTTTAGATATTTCGATAATGCTTTCGGCAATCTCTTGTGGAACGTAAAGCTCCATGCGGTGCCCCATGTTAAATACTTTGTACATTTCTTTCCAATCGGTACCCGATTGTTCCTGTATCAGTTTAAACAGTGGTGGGATAGGGAATAAATTGTTTTTGATCACATGGATATCATCATTAACAAAATGCAATACTTTGGTTTGTGCACCACCACTGCAATGTACAATGCCATTGATCTGGCTGCGGTGTTTGGCCAATATCTGTTTAATTACGGGCGCATAAGTACGGGTAGGAGATAGTACCAATTTACCAACGGTTGTTTTGCCGAAGCCATCAATATCAATCTCCTCGGCTAATTGTTTCTTGCCAGAGAATACCAGATCAAATGGCACTGCCGGATCAAAACTTTCAGGGTAGGCATTGGCAACCGACTTGTCAAATACATCATGACGTGCAGAAGTTAATCCGTTTGAGCCCATTCCACCGTTGTATTCCGTTTCGTAGGTAGCTTGTCCTGAAGAAGCAAGCGCTACAATTACGTCGCCAGGTTTAATGTTATCATTGCTGATGATGTCTTCGCGCTTCAAACGGCAGGTTACGGTAGAATCAACGATTATTGTTCTCACTAAATCGCCAACATCTGCTGTTTCGCCACCTGTTGAATAGATAGAAATGCCCTGTTCGCGTAAATCGGCCAAAATTTCTTCTGTTCCGTTAATTACAGCGGCAATTACTTCGCCTGGGATGAGGTTTTTGTTTCGGCCAATGGTAGAGGATAGCAAAATGTTATCGGTAGCACCCACGCAGATTAAATCGTCGATATTCATGATGATGGCGTCCTGTGCAATACCTTTCCAGACCGAAATATCACCTGTTTCTTTCCAGTATACGTAGGCCAAGGATGATTTGGTACCGGCACCATCAGCATGCATAATATTACAGTATGTTTCGTCGCCACCTAAAATATCGGGGATGATTTTGCAGAATGCTTTAGGGAAAATTCCTTTATCGATGTTTTTGATGGCATTGTGCACATCTTCTTTTGAGGCAGAAACGCCACGTTGATTGTACCTGTTATCACTCATGTTGGCGCAAAGATAAGGTTTTAACAGGAAGAACTAAAGCTAAATACTTAACGTTTTTTCAGGCAAAATGGTAAGGGTTTTTTGATATTTTACAGCTGAGTTTGTTTACCACGAAGGCACAAAGTGTGAATTAAGGATGGTGGGTTTTTCTTTTTGAATGAATGTTTGTTGTAGACCTTTCGGTTAGATCCTGAAACAAGTTCAGGAGGACGATATGGAGGGAGATTGCTTTCTAAATGATTACAATTAAACGATTAACCAGTTTACAATTTTCAGGTTTTAAATGACCGGACAAATTGAGCCAATAAACCAATAAAAAGGGCGTAAAGTTAAACCTTACGCCCTATACCTTAAACCTTACGGCTTAAAATCTATTTCATGAATAATAATTCTCTGAATTTTGGTAAAGGCCAAACGCTATCGTCAACAATTTGCTCTAATTTATCAGCATGGTAACGGATAATGTCGAAGTAAGATTTAACTTTCTCATCGTAAGCAATCGCTTTTTCGCGGGTATCTTCGATTTTGTTGGTTACTTTACGTTCTTCTAACATGGCATCGATATTGGTTTTCACAATTTCTAAATGCTCTGATAATTTTTTTACGATATCAATAGAAACTTTGCTATCTACACCAATTGCTTTTAATCCTTGTACGTTTTCGATTAAAGAGTTTTGGTAAGCAATTGCAGCTGGAATGATTGCAGTGTTAGCCACTTCACCCATAACACGTGCTTCGATCTGTAATTTTTTGTAGAAGTTTTCTAACATGATTTCATGGCGGGCATGAATCTCACGTGCACTGTAAATACCTGTTGTAGCAAATAACTCAGCAGATTTTTCAGTTAAATATGCATCTAAAGCTTTTGGAGTAGTTTTGATGTTTGATAAACCGCGTGTTGCAGCTTCATCTTCCCATTCCTGGCTATAACCATTTCCTTCGAAACGGATACCTTTAGATTCTTTGATGTATTTTTTGATCACTGTTAATAAAGCGATGTCTTTTTTGTCGCCTTTTTTGATCAATTTATCAACCTCAACTTTAAATTTAACCAATTGCTCAGCCATAATTGCGTTTAAGATCGTCATTGGGGCAGAAGAGTTAGCTGAAGATCCAACAGCTCTAAGCTCGAATTTATTACCTGTAAATGCGAATGGCGAAGTACGGTTACGGTCGGTATTATCCAATAAAATCTGAGGGATTTTAGGAATACCTAACCAAAGTGCGTTGTCTTCTTTAATTTTTTTGCTGATGCGTGAGTGCTCAATTTCGTCTAATACATCGTTCAATTGAGAACCTAAGAAGATTGAGATAATTGCAGGTGGCGCTTCGTTTGCTCCTAAACGGTGATCGTTGCTTACCGATGCAATACTTGCACGTAATAAATCGGCGTGCTCGCTAACGGCTTTAATTGTGTTAACAAAGAAAGCAAGGAACATTAAGTTGTTTTTAGGCGTTTTACCTGGTGCCAATAAGTTTTTACCAGTATCGGTAATTAGCGACCAGTTGTTGTGTTTACCTGATCCATTGATACCTGCATATGGTTTTTCGTGTAACAATACACGGAAATGGTGACGACGGGCAACTTTCTCCATCAAATCCATCAACAATTGATTGTGATCGATAGCCAAGTTGATTTCTTCATAAATCGGCGCACACTCAAATTGTGATGGTGCAACCTCATTGTGACGGGTTTTTAATGGAATACCTAATTTTAAGGCTTCGTTTTCGAAATCTACCATGTAGCTGAATACGCGCTCAGGGATAGAACCGAAATAATGATCTTCTAATTGCTGGCCTTTAGCAGACATGTGTCCGAATAAAGCACGGCCTGTTAATAATAAATCGGGACGAGCATTAAATAATGACTCATCAACCAGGAAATATTCTTGTTCGATACCTAAAGAAGCATTTACTTTAGTAATGCTTTTATCGAAATATTGGCAAACATCAACAGCAGCTTTATCAAGCGCAGCTAATG
>Ga0308165_1001551_pt1 | contig 31518 bp, 16 predicted proteins | sample PhyWR2_FD_201032 | JGI IMG/M metagenome (GOLD analysis project Ga0308165, IMG submission 201032) | Phyllosphere microbial communities from UC Gill Tract Community Farm, Albany, California, United States - DLSLW.R2 | ecosystem: Host-associated > Plants > Phyllosphere > Unclassified | place: USA... | reverse complement strand
TGGCTGGATTGGCAGCATATAGCTTCTTCCCTAAAAAGCCATCAATCAAATACCAAACTATTAAAACTAACCAGTTGTACGCATTTTAATTATCGAACTCAGGTTAATAGTTATTATAGGCTCTTTTCGCTGTTCTGAATCTCTCATATAGCCCTTTTTATTTATGCAATCTAATAGCGCTTTGATATTTCTCAAATTTTCATCTATTGCAATATAGATCCCTCTATTGAGGAAGGGTTACGGTTTATTTCATCAACGGCATCTGGAGATAACTTGCATATCTGCCGCCTGTATGTAAAATATGTGTTCCAGTATTATTGGTGATGCACCCGGGGGTACCCGGCATGACAGATCCGATCTCATCTTTACTGCTGATCATCACCCGTAAAGTGTCACCTGCATAATACACCATTCCGATGGGACTAAGCACAATGTCCAATTCTACAATTTCTTTTTCTGAAAGTTTTTCTACGCGGTCAAAACTGTAGGCAGGCACTTCATCGGTGGAAAGCATTGAATCCAAATGTCTCGCTGATGAACGAAGACGGCCACTTGGACCTTTGTAACGCAAAGCTGAAGCCCCATCCTGGGTGAAATCTTGCAATGCAGCATTTCGGTTTGGCACAACAAATTCGCTCAACACATTTCCTAAACGGTCGATTTTTTGTACCCAGACAAATACATCCATATCGTCAGTATTTTCTGCTTCCATAAACAGTTTCACTTTTGGATAACCAATAAATGTGGTGTCTTGGTCGAAGGTAGTTTGGAAGGAGACACGGCAGGGCAGAGTTTCAGGAAAATAACGTAATGCCAACTCATTATCATCTGTGCTTAATTGTAATGTACGTGTCCTTCCATTCATATAATACCGCTGTAGCTCGGAAGCTTTTGGCGGAAAAGTTTCTGCTATCAGGCCGGTACGGTTTTTTCCCTGCAGATCCAAAAGTGAATATTGCACTTTTGGCGTTTCTTCCCACCCGTTTTCTTTGCCTAATAAATAATAGTCAAAAAACCGGCGAAGCTCTTCAGTAGATTTTTGAGCATAGTAATCAGGCCATTCCTGGCTATCGTGAATGCGCAACCATTTTTCAGAAGAGCCAATGGAACGCCACGAACGGAAAGTTCCCATGGTATGCAGGGTATTGGAGTAACTTGCCACTATATAGGCAGGCACGGTAATTTTGGAAACATCCGCTACCTTATCCTGCCACAATGCGCAGTTTGCCAATGGGTAGGCTTCCAATTCTGCAGCCATATCTTCCCTTTGTGCACCGGTTGCACTGACATGGTTTACCTGCAAACGGTGGATAAAATTGGGATCGGGTATCCCGCCGATATAGGCGAGATCCCGATAGGCGTCCTGAAGGCCTTCGGTGGGACTGATACAAGTGAGGTGCGGTGGTTGCCCGGCAGCAATAAACCATTGTGAAAAGGCTAAGTATGATGTACCTGACAATGCCGTCTTTTGATTACTCCAATCCTGTGCTGCCAACCATTCTATAAGGTCATAACAATCTTCGGCTTCCTGGGAACCGATCATTGTGATATCGCCTTCACTGTGTGCAATTCCCCGTGCATCCGGATTGCATACCGCATAACCATGCTGAACCCAGTAAGCAGGATCCGGGGCTTCGAATTTAGTCAGCCCCGAACCCCAGGCATTGCCCATCCCCAGCATATTGAACAGGTTAACATACCGGGGTGCGGTTCCTGCACTTTTTCCGTAGGGGCTCCACGCTATTAATGTGGGTACTTTTTCTTCGGTCACCGGTAAAAAAATATCGGTATAGATCGTAACGCCGTCGCGTAATTTAACTGGTATATCTTTTAAATATCTTATGTCGCAATCAAGGGCTTTGAAACCTGGCGCTATTTGTTCGCCTTTCTTTAAAAGCGTTTCTTTTGTTTCAAATGGACTAAGGACACCATGCTCGATGCCGTTGTCAATATACTCAAATGCTGGTTTAAAGATCATTTTTTCCGTTACTTTATTCATTGCTCTTTGACTTTAGTTTTTTGTTAAATATATGGTTGTTGTTTTCTACTTCGCCACAACCTAAATCTACGGGGTAAATTTTTGTAACCACTTGAATTAAGACAAAAAAGAAGTAAGTGTGATAAACTTATTTTTGATTGATCTTCCGCTTAAGTTTACTGAACCAGGCGGGAGTGATACCCATGAAACTCGCAATATCCTGAGACTGGAACCGATGGAAAACTGCGCCATTATTCCTCAAAAACCATCGGAAGAAATCAATGCTGGAAAGGGCGATCAGATGATTTTGGATCAGATGATGGGTTTGAAAATAATGGATCATATTCTGAAACGTTATTCTTGCCAAAATAGGATGTTTTTCTATGCATTGGAGTGCGAAATCCTGGCTAAATTCCATCAGGCCTGCATCTTCATTGGCTTTAAAATAGTAAGCCAAATCAGAGCTTTCTCCATTGATGGAATTATTTGCGATCATCGGAAAAAAGCTTTCGGTATGGAACATGGTGGCACGTTCTTCGCCTTCCGGCGTAACAATAAACCGGACCAAACTACCAGTCAGAATGACGTATGTTTTGTTTTTCCTGCCCTGGTTCGAGAATAATTGTTCGCCTTTTTTCAGTGTTGTATAAAGTGCATTTTCTTGCAGCTCATGAAGAAATCCTTCAGGGAGCTGCCTTTCGAACTTCAATTGAATCAGGTCTATAATAGCATTTGGAAGCATAGTCTACATTGGAGGATTAATAAGTAATGACGGAAGTTACAAATTATAATTCGTGTACGTTTTTAGGGAATCTCCAAGCAGTAAATCATCGTTTTAAATATTTCATCCCTTATTGGTCTGTTTTCCATCAAAGTCTTTTTACAACAAAATAATCACCATATAGTTGCTATTTTTAATGGAATAAAAACTGTCTTTGCGGTTATCAGCGGCATAAATCGATGGACCGTCAAAGTCAGGTCCCGGCAGAATACTTTATAAATTTTAATTGTTATGAAGACTAAAAAAATTAGTCTTCATATTAGCTCTGGTGCCACCTGCTTAGACTTAGATTTCTGGTTCGGTTTTAATGGCTAATACGTTGGTTTCAAGGTGTTTGTTTTTTTTGAGCGTTTTGATTTTTTATCTTCGCTCTTCTGTTTCTTTGAAAATCCCAGCTTCTATCGGCAAATTTGCGGAAGAACAGTATAACCAAATAAGTGACAAAGTGATCATGAGCATAAATTTTAAGCGCACCTTCCTGTGTATTTTAATGACAATATTCCACATTGTTATTGTCTCGGCCAAAGATTACAATGCTTCATATTTTGGCATCCAGGCAGGGGCAACTATACTAAACACCCGTTCTATTCAGTATGGTATCAATTATATCAGCGAAAATGGTGGTGGCAGATTGGTTTTTCCTGCCGGGAAATACTTAACAGGCTGTATTCATATTAAATCAGATGTAACCTTACATCTCAGTAAAGGGGCTGTATTGATCGGTTCAGCCAATCCCTTCGATTATGACCGGCAGAACACCCCCTTCGACCATAACTTCCAGACCTCTCTGGCATTGATTCTGGGCTTAAACCAAAACAATATCGGCATTACCGGCGCCGGAGAAATTGATGGACAGGGAAGAGAACTTGCAGCCGCTATAGGAGAAATGATTAAAAAAGGATTGATCAAAGACCGCTCGGTCAGCCGGCCCGATGAAGATAACAGACCGATGATCATTAACTTCTTCGGGTGTAAAGACATCACCATCAAAAATATCACATTGAAAAATGCTGCCTGTTGGGTAGAGTGTTACAACAAATGTAAGAACGTTATCGTTGACAGTATCCGGGTTGAAAGCAGGGCATTTTGGAACAATGATGGGATTGATATTGTCGATTGTACAGATTTTATAGTACGCAACTCATATTTTGACAGCAGTGATGATGGCATCTGTCTGAAATCTCTTGATCCCGATGCGGCAAATCAGAATATCCTGATTGAAAACAACAATATGACCACCGACGCGAGCGGCATTAAATTTGGTACAGCCTCCCTAGGTGGTTTTAAAAACGTCAGGATCTTAAATAATAGAGTATTTGATACCAACCGTTCGGCAATGGCATTAGAAGCTGTTGACGGCGCGTTAATTGAGAATATTGAGGTTAATGGCTTGAAAGGCCGCAATGTTGGCAATGCCATATTTTTAAGGACAGGAGCGCGCAAAGGTGCCCGTAAGGGGAAGTTACAAAATGTTTTCATTCAAAATGTAGATGTCGAAATACGCAGCGAAAAAAATCCGCTTAGGGAAATGCCGGGTATCGTGATCGGCGGCATGCCAGATCAGATGATTACAAACGTAAAACTTAAAGACATAGTGATAAAATCTTCTGGAGGAGCAGATAAGGCCTCCGCAAAAATATCGATAGACAACCTGAAAGATATTCCCGAAAAAGCAGATAGCTACCCGGAATACAATATGTTCGGCAACCTGCCCTCTTGGGGTGTATTCATCCGCCATGCAACTAATATTCAGATACAAGGACTTTCGATTGCAATCCGAAAGGCAGATTTCAGAACCGCAATAGTTTTGGATGATGTGCATCAGTCAGGTTTTAAGAAGCTCAATGTAAAAGAGCCTCAACCCAAGAAAAAGATTTTCATTGCGAATTCGTCGGAAATTAAAATATAAACAAAAGTCTCAGAAAAATGAGCAGGATTTGCAGTAAAAGAATATTTTTAAGGGGTTTGGCAAAATTGCCATTACCTTAACCACATTAAAATAAAACCGAGGCAAGATGGATCAGACAGCGCGGGCTTACCAATTTTCCAGGTTTTTTTATAATTAAACTTATCAAGGGAATTGGTAATGCCCGCCATCTGGTTGGTTACAACAAGAAGCGTTTATTTAATTAAGTCTAGCAAAAATGCTTAATCCGTTTATTTTTTTAGTCTTGGGAGAAACTATGGTAATCCGATGATAGATTGACAATCGGTAATTATTTATGCAAATAAATAATTTTAAGATATAGCCTTGCTACTGGTATAGAATATAAAAAAAACACACATCATTAATTATATATGAAATTTTTCAGACAAATAACGCTTTGCCTTTTAATGACAACGGCGCTATCCTTCCAGCTCCGGGCGCAGTCAAAATCAATTGCCCTGAACTCTCCTAATGGAGAAATACACTTAACTGTTGACCTGGCCGATAAAATCTACTATTCAATTGCCGGGGAAAATCAGGAGCTGATGAACAGGAATTCACTGTCCCTGAGCCTTCGGGACGGAACGCTTGGGGAAAAACCAAAGATAATTTCAACTAGGAAAACCATGGGAGGGGAGGTAATCAAGCCGTATGTTTCTTTAAAATTCTCGTCAGTGAAAAATAATTATAATGGTCTGGTCCTGGTATTTAAGGGAGATTTTTCTGTTGAATTCCGCATATTTGATGATGGGGTTGCCTATCGCTTTATAACAAAGAAAAAAGGGCAGGTGGAGGTTATCAATGAACAGTTCACACTTAATTTTCCTACCGATTACCTTTTACATGTCCAGCAGAACAATGGCTTTAAAACCGCCTATGAGGAATCCTATCAGCATATCGGATCAGAAAGCTGGAAAACTGGCGATAAAATGGCCAATTTGCCACTTTTGATCGACACAAAAAAGAAATATAAAATACTGATCAGTGAGTCTGACCTTTCTGATTATCCCGCACTTTTTCTTAAAGGTAATGGGAATAATGGCATGGAAGGTGCCTTTCCAAAAGTGCCCCTTGAATTTGCTCCAGATGGCGACCGTAGTCAGAAGATCATCAGATCAGCAGATTATATTGCAAAGACAAATGGTACCAGAAATTTTCCATGGCGTTATTTTGTGATCACTTCTGACGATAGGCAGTTATTGGAAAATACCATGACATTAAAACTTGCGGCTAAAAGCGAAATTGCAGATCCAAGCTGGATCAGGCCGGGCCAGGCCAGCTGGGAATGGTGGAACGATGCTACACCATACGGACCAGATGTGAATTTTGTTTCTGGTTACAACCTGGATACCTATAAATATTATATTGACTTTGCGTCCAGATATGGTATCAAATATATTGTAATGGACGAGGGCTGGGCCAAAAGCACTACCGATCCTTACACGCCTAATCCAAAAGTTGATGTGAAAGAATTAATCCGTTATGGCAAAACCAAAAACGTGGATATTGTACTCTGGTTAACCTGGTTAACTGTGCATAACAATATGGGGCTATTTAAAACTTTCCACGATTGGGGTATCAAAGGCGTTAAAATCGACTTTATGGACCGCAGTGACCAGTGGATGGTCAACTACTATGAAGACGTGGTAAAAGAAGCGGCGAAAAATCGAATTTTTGTGGACTTCCACGGGTCCTTTAAGCCTGCTGGTCTTGAGTATAAATATCCCAACTTAATTTCTTATGAAGGTGTTCGGGGACTGGAGCAAATGGGCGGTTGTACACCTGATAATAGCATATACCTGCCTTTTATGCGTAATGCCGTTGGACCAATGGACTTTACACCAGGCGCAATGCTCAATATGCAACCGGAGGTAAACCGTGCTGTCCGGCCAAATGCAACAGGTGTGGGCACGAGAACCTACCAGCTTGCTTTATATGTTATTTTTGAAAGCGGCATTCAGATGCTGGCAGATAATCCTACGCTTTATTATAGAAATCCTGATTGTACAGCATTTATTACCAGTGTGCCCACCACCTGGGACGAAACAAAAGCGCTCGTAGCCACTGCAGGCGAAGTGGCGGTAGTGGCCAAACGTAAAGGAGCGCAATGGTTTATGGCAGGAATTACCAATGGCAAAGAAACAAAAAGAAATATAGATCTGAATTTTGATTTTCTTGAAAAAGGGAAAACCTATACCATGACTTATTTTGAAGATGGCATAAACGCGGGAAAACAGGCCATGGATTATAGGAAAAAAACTGTTCAGGTAAAGTCTGGTGATAAGATGACAATAAAAATGGCACGCAATGGGGGATTTGCAGCTATATTAAAATAGTTGATGCCCAGTTGTAGAACTGGATGTTGTTTTATCCTTACAGAACTTGAGGGTAGCGATCGCTTTTATAAACTGCGAACGGTGCCCTCAAGTGCAGTAAGGAAAAGTGAGCCGCATTCATATAGCTTGCAAAATAGAACCTGATTGTGAGAACAACGAAATATAATAGCTCATATATGTTTAATTATCAGTCACTTCAATTTTGCTTGCGTAGAAATATTAAAACCACAGAAGCAAGAATGATTCTAGAGCACTACCGTTATGGAGGTATGCCGTTTTTACAGCCTAACTTTATCGCAACCGGAATCAGTACATCCCTTACTTTATTTTCTTGCATCCTCCTGTAAAAGAGAATACAGATAATACTTGTACCAATTGGACCGACGCTTAGTACAAAAATCAGAATCATCAAAAAAACTATTTTTTATTTTCTGATCTGATGGGTTTTTCACCTGGAGTTGGGCTTATGAAATGGTCAGATTCCTTTCGGTAATCTTATCTCCGAAAAAACAGTATCATTTAAAAGGAGCGCCTTATCATCCGGTCGGTCATTTTCAGGCATTTTGATCCTAAGCCTCTAAATTGCCAATGTCTGTTTCGTTATTGATCTGATATTGAACACGACTGATACCATTAAATTCAATCATTATCACCTCAAACTTGTGGTGAAACAAAATGTTTGTGCCAAATAGATACATAGTGTCAAATATTAGGGATAAAATGGATGTTCCTTCTGATATTGAACAGCTTAATTTGCCTATAAACCAAATCTAAATCTGACATACCATGATGAAACAAAAAATCAGTGTACTTATTGATATGATGGGATATGGAATTGTTGAACTTCATCTGGGATACTCATTTTACCTATGCAGAAAATCCGGTAAGGATCGCATTGTTGTTGAATGCAATGTTGAGGATATTGACACCGGTAAGCACTCATGGTTGTGCGCAAAGGATTTTGGGATGGATTTTTTCGACTTTGACCTGGATAAAGCTTATTCCGTATGTTTTACCGGTATAGAAGTAGCAATAAACCTTTATTACCAAATAATGTTAAACGTGTTATCAGATCGGCTAGCGCTAAAGGAAGGTTTTTTTTATGATCATATAAAACAGCACGAATTAGCATATCACAGCCGGGTCCATATTGAATGATAGGTTGGTTGCCGTAAATGAAATAATATTGTTTATGGGAGTCCTTCAATACAAAAAACTTTCAATGGTTCTGCTATTGAGATCTATACTGTACTGATGGTTGTGCGAAAAAAGTCTCACCACAAAAACATTTAGGATAATCGATCAATCTTATACTGTAAGTATTGTTTAAAAGTTGGCGGTAGGTGAGCCTCTGGCCAAATCTTTCTATAATGTGATTAATCAAAATTTATCCCGTCCAGACAGTTTTCGCTCGTTTTAAAACGTCCTTCCCAGATGAGGTTAACTCATCTGGGAAGGACAGAACTTTCCTCAGCATCGCCCGGAATTTTTTAGTTTGAGCGGACACCGAACACTTGAATCTCTCTTATCGCTACTTTGCTCGATTCCGGTCGGATCGCGAAAACTTTAAGCCTGAAATATCTTATGGATTTGGACTGTGCCACTGTGTTCAGGACATAATCCTGTCCCGAAACAATATTTTCTTTTCTCAGCGCAGTCCAGTCTTTATTGTCTGAAGAAACTTCTATTGAATGGGTGTACCAATCACTATCTTTTCCCCAAAAGATTTGATAGCCTTGCAAGTTGTAATTTTCTTTTAAGTCGATAAGAAAGCTAAGAGGGAAATTACTATTCGCAGCCGTCCAGACACTTGTGATGTCCCCGTCAATTATATTGCCATATTTTTTTTCATTTAAAGAGGATATATCAGCCTTGCTGAGGTCAATTTTATTATTGTCTATCTGTTCTATAGCTGCTTGACCATTGTTAATTGCAAGATTTGATTTTTCATTTTCATATTCACTTTTCCAATCGAAATGTTTACCATCCGGGACGTAATTATCCCGATGATGAGTTGTTACGATCGTTTTCTGTGCATTTTTAATGTTTTCTGAGCTCGCACTTATTGAAATTGTCCCCGGCCTGTCTTTTGTGCGTATCAAGGCATAGGCTATTCCACCTTCGGTCTGCTGCAGTTTGATCCCACTCTCGGGAACATTTCCCCCGATCAGCCAACCTTCACCTTTTACCTCAAGTGCTATGGTATAATGCTCCAGGCCTTGTTTATTGGAAATCAAGGTTCCATTTTTATCACAGACTTTTATATAAACAGGAAACATGGCGTACCCATCTGAGATTGGGGTAATTGGATCCTCTTTAACCTCAATTTCCAAATGATCGGGTTTTTCCGGGGTCGCCACGACATAGGTACAGACAACCCTGCCATCAACTACGCCCTCTGCTTTAAGTGTCCCTTCTTTATAGCCCTTCAGATTAAAATTAAAAAGCGGACTTCCATTTTTCGCAGATATAAAGGGCGCAGTTTTGCTATTTTCCTCCCTGGTGATCTGTCCAACCAGTTGATTATTTCGGTAGAGCCTTACTATCTCACAGTTTGAAAACACGACAATTGAAGAATCTAAATCCTCGCGGTTGTTATAGCTGGCGATAAACACCATTGGTCCATAGCTCGGGTTATGGGCATCCTGCATCGCTTTTAACTGATAATAGCTAAATTTTGGATACCGGTCTTTATCAACCACCCCACTAAAAGCCGTTGTTGAATCCATCCCACGCGTGTAATCATTGTAACTCCACAGGAAGTGCCCTCCCAAGCGCGGATTGGCATCTAAACCGGCGTGATCCCAATAACCTCCTTCTTTTTCATCTGCTGTTCCATTAAGCGCATTCTGTCTCTTTATCGCTTGATTAATCATCCCTTTTTCAGTATAGGCCCTTGATGATCTAAGGCCGTTTTCTTTACGCACATCCGCCCACCATGTATCTCCCCATTCACGTGTAAGGGATGGTTTTGCTGGATATGGATCGGTTCCGTCAGGCTTTATGACCTTATAGAAAACATCGTATACCGCTTTACTTCTTTCGTTAAGATCGTCAGCTGTAAACATTTGATCCCCTGGCATTTCTTCATGCGCAACCTCAACAGCTCTTTCCATCCATTCTCTTGGGGTGGGGGATTCATTTAATGAAGTTTCCCATAAAAAGACAGACGGCCGGTTTCTGTCCCTTCTCACCATTCTGCGGATATCATCAAATGTACGGTTTACAAATACCGTATCTTTGGTATAGTACTGCCATCCGGGCTGGCATTCTATAACCAATAGCCCCAACCTGTCACAGGCGTCCAGAAATGCTGGTGATGCAGGGTAGTGGGCGGCCCTAACCGCATTGAACCCACCTTTTTTTAGCTGTAGAGCATCGCGATATTGCATGGCGTTAGTTGCTGCGTCGCCCACATATTGATAAGACTGATGCCTGTTGGCCCCTCTCAAATACAGTTTTTTTCCATTGAGGTAAAACCCATCGGTTTTCCCGGAAGGGGACCTGAACGCTATTGATCTGATTCCAATTGGTGTAATTATTTTATCTAATATCTTTCCGGATTGATAAACTTCAGTCACCAATTCATACAGATAGGGGTTGTCAGGATGCCAGAGTTTTGGATTGTTAACGATAAGTTCCTGTTGGAAAACTTTTTCACCGTTGCTGAAGATTGTTTTTTGTGTTGCTATTTTTGCAACAATGTGGTGGTTTTTGTCAATGATGCTGCTGACAAGCCTTGTATTTACGTTTTTATTGTAGTGGTTTATTAGATGCGTTTGAATATGGACTTTTGATCTATTTTTGTTAACCTCAGGAAAACTAACATACAGCCCGCCTCCAGCGGTCCTTTCAACTTCAAGGGGATCTGATACATAAAGCTTCTCTGTAGAGAGTAGATTAACATTTCTGTAAATCCCCCCATAATAATTAAAATCAAGGCCTGACATCGGTTTGCCCGGTGGAGTCAGGGGATCGTTTATATTGCTTACCTTTAAGGTGAGTACATTGTTTCCCGTAAATTTTACCCTGTCTGTAATATTGACAGTGAAACCCAAATAGCCGCCGAAATGATCCTGGATTTTATCTCCGTTAAGGTATATCTCACAGTTCATTTGTACACCTTCAAATTGGATTGTCAGTCTCTTGTTCCTGTAGTTCTGTGGCAATTTAAAATACCTTCTGTACCAACCTATACCCTGAAACACCTTACCTCCGCCATCATGTTTTTTTTCAATCCTCATCACGTGGGGAATACTGACCTTCTCCCATTCGCTGTCGTCAAAATCTGGCAGATAAGCCCCTTTTAGCGTCCCGGAATGAAATGCCCAGTTGGTATTGAAGTTTAATATTTCCCTTGTATCTGTCCCCTGGGCATTCAGGATTGAATTATTTATGAGAAAAACAAAAAGAGATAATAGCAATTTTTTGTAACGGACCATTATTGTTTTTTAAAAATTAACTGAAATTATGAACTGATATCATCAATTCGGATGCTTTATTGTAATTTAACCTTAACCCATTTAGCTTTTCATTGTAAGGATTGCACCATTGGATTCAAAAGATGTTTTTTTAGCTTTTATCCAATGATACCAAAATGTAAAAGTTAACTTCAAATATGTTGATTATCTTGATATTTCTAAATCTAAGAAACCTTGCAAGTCTTCCGCTTTGGGCAAAAGACTTTTCAAGGTTTCTAAATCCCCCCTTAATACTGCTGTTTTTTAATTATGCTAGCGCCGGGTCAGGCTCCATTTCTGGTTGTTTGCTCCGTTTATATCCCATTGGATAATATTCCCACCATCTGCGGTTGATCCGTTTGCCACATCTACTGCCCGTCCGCTGGCCACTGAGACGATTGTGAAAAAGCCCCCGCCATCCGGCTGAAAAAGCCATTTTTGGTTATTTCCACCGTTCCAGCCCCACTGTAAAATGTTAGCACCGTTCGCGGCTCCTCCACCTTCAAGGTCCATCGCCATGCCACTGTTGACATTGACAATGCTATAAGCATTATTTCCTACAGCTGTGATCACCCAGCGCTGGTTGGTCGTGTTGCTGTTGGCCCACTGCAGAATATTTCCGCCCTGAGCAGTAGATCCCCCGGCGACGTCAATTGCTTTTCCGCTTGCTTTGGAAACAATACTGTAGGTGGCGCCCGAGACAATTCCACCGTTGGCTGAGTCTTTTACCGGAGTGTACTGTAACCATGCAAGCGAACTTGCATAGTGTGTTATTTTTTCGGCGTTATTACGGGGTGTTGCACGGTCCCAGGCATTCCAGGTAAGATTGTAATCTGTTCGGCGGTTGTTCCAGATTGCAGTTGCATTTTGAACCATCCATGGGCCATAAACGTCCCATAATGCCGGGTTATGTGTACAAAGCATTCCCAAACCTCTCGCCATTTCGTCGCCCCAGGTATCCGAATTAGCATCGTCCTGGGCCAAAATGCCGTTTCTGGTCAAATTGTTCCTCGTATAATCAACAGCTCTTCTGGCGTCTTCAAGATAAGAACTGTTTCCGGTAATCTGGTGCATAACATCGGCAAAGCCGACGAAAGTACCCTGACTGTAAACTGCGGTTGAACGGTCTGTTGAGCCGTCGCGGTGAACACCTCTGTAAACCTGACCGTTAGAAGCATTATAGAGATGGCTCCTTGACCAGTTGTATATTTCAACTGCCCGGTCCAGATACCAGCGGTCACCGGTACTCTGATAAATCATTGCGGCCAGCTTTCCTGAGGTATTGTTGGACAGCGCCTCCTTGATCGGCTCTCCGGAGGTCATATCGGGCTGCTCCTCCCATATACCCCCGCCGTTATATTGTGTATCCCACCCACGGTGCCATACAAAGTCGAAACACAATCTTGCATGGGTAAAAAATTGGGAATGACCCAGTATATGGTGGGATCTCACCGAAGTAAGCCCCATCCATGCAATATCGTCATTCCAGCCATCCCAGCTATACGGGGGAGGATTCTGCGCAAGCCAACCGTTGGTAAGGTTATTGATGATATCTCTGTGTGCGGTACTTCTGGTGCGTTCATATACATCCTGCATCGCCTGAATGTCGAGCGCGAAGGTCCACATCTGATCTCGTTCATTGGTATTCATCCTTACCCTGTAATAGGTGTTGGTACCGTCATTGGTTAAAAAAGCACTATTAAAACCATTTGCGGCGGCATCTGCCCATCCGGGTTCAATTCCCCAGGTACGTACCGGTGCGGCAGCAACCTTGTCTGGGATAGTGAGTTTAGGCTGCTCTATTTCCAGTTCAGCTAATTTTTTGTCGCGGCATCCCGAAACTAAAAACATCAGGATTAATGATTTCAGCAATAAGCCATGCGCTATTGCACTAAATTTTTTTTTCATAATAAATTTTGGTTTAACATTGGTTAGATTTAATTGATTGGGATTCACAGGTATTAAGGTTTAATAGTTGGGGACCGCAATAATTAATGCAAATAACCGTTTATTAACACTTTTTGGCATGTCGAATCATTCCTATTTTTTGTCAATAAGTTCCTTTTTTGAAACGGCTTTCCGTTGGTTCGAGAATTTTAATACAATGGCTGCCGTTTTCCTGAATTAACCTGTACTTTTCATGGGATTTCTACATTGCCTTATCCCCAAATCCCAAAGCTGAGCATCTTTACCGGTAATAGTCTGTTTTTGAAACGCTGTGTCAAATTTTATGTATGTTTTGTCATGTTGATTATCGGCTTAAATGAGTTATTTGCAGCTGGAATTTTAGTTGATAATGATATGAGCGGATCAAAATAAAATCGTCCTCATAATCGATGAAAGCATCGAATAGCTCCATTGAATAACTAAATATAAACCAGAATTTTCTTTTTCGATATGAACAGTATAGATAGGTCAACAAAACAGCTCTCTGCCGGGGGGGTGCAATACAGGAGCACTAAAACGGATAAGGATTTAAGGATAACAAGGGTTTCTTTATTTGTTGTTTTACAGATCTTATGTTGGCTTAACCTGAATGCCCAGTCACAATCCGGATCCCAGATCATGGATGATATGTTGCCCGGCAATGGCCTGACACATTTTGACTTTTTTTATGCCGGGGAGGCAAAATCCCGGAATATGTACATTGTAAAACATGGGAAAATAACCTGGTCCTATATTGATACTGTTGGAAGGGGAGAAATAAGTGATGCGGTGCTGATGAAAAACGGGAACGTTTTATTTGCCCATCAGTATGGTGTTACTTTGATAAACAGGGATAAAAAAATTCTATGGCAGTACATGGCTCCGGAAGGGTTTGAAGTACATACCGCACAGCCAATTGGAAATAAATACGTTGTTTTTGTTCAAAACGGAAATCCGTGCAAGGTCATTGTTGCCAATCTGAAAACAAACGCTATCGAAAAGGAATTTGTCATCCCCTTTAAAAGCGGTACACATGGTCAGATCAGGCATGCCAGGTTGACCTCAAAAGGAACACTTTTGATTGCACATATGGATCTAGGAAAAATAATTGAATATGATATCAATGGAAAGCAGCTTTTTTCCATCACAGTACCTTCACCCTGGTCTGCCGTTGAATTGAAAAACGGCCATATCCTCACGGTCAGCAATCTAAACTTCGTTAAAGAATTCACAAGAACTGGAGAAACCATATGGGATTGTAATTTAAGGGATATTGATGGCTACAAAATAACAAATCCACAGCTTGCCGTGCGCCTGCCAAACGGAAATACCTTAATAAACAATTGGTTTAACCAATGGGACAGTAAGCTGGATAGCAATAATCTTCCTGTACAGGCAATTGAAATTACACCGGATAGAAAAGTAGTTTGGGCCCTTCGCTCATGGAAATCCCCGGCAGATCTTGGGCCATCAACGACTATTCAGCTGCTGGATAGAAAAAGTGATGAACATATTGGGTCATTTTTTGGGAATTTCAGGTAAGGGGGCTGAAACTTTCACAGATTTAAATTCTAGCTCCCTGCAAAATATACAATTGTTACCATCTTAAGCATAATCCATCCAGGCCATATCGGTAAAGTTTATTAGACAACGAAACGGCAATTATAAAATAGTTACAGATATCTCATACCCCAACAGAAAACATAGCTTTATGATTCGAAGACTTTTATTGTCCATACTTCTTTTATCTAATTTCTTTATCGTGTTCGGTCAGGATACAGATATAAAATATCTGTCCGGAACGGATAAAGATCATACCGTATTATGGGATTTTTATTGTACAGATGGCCGTTTAAGTGGGGAATGGACAAAAATACCTGTTCCATCCAACTGGGAACTGCAGGGCTTTGGTAGTTACAACTATGGACATGATAAAAATAAAGCAAGTGAGAAAGGGCTTTATAAATTCGAATTTTCTTCAGGGAAATGGCAAAAAAAGACTACATACATCGTTTTTGAGGGAGCAATGACGGACACCCGTGTGAAAATAAACGGAATAGATGCAGGACCGGTTCACCAAGGTGGTTTTTACAGGTTTAAATATGATATTACCAAGCTTTTGAAATATGGTGCGAAAAACCTTCTCGAGGTTCAGGTAGATAAGATGTCAGAGAATGCCTCTATAAACCAGGCAGAACGTAAAAGTGACTTTTGGGTCTTTGGTGGGATTTTCAGACCGGTATATCTGGAAATACTTCCTGAAACATTTATAGAACGTACCGCTATTGATGCCAGGGCAGATGGATCTTTCAAAATAGATGTTTTTGCAAAAAATCTTAAAGCTGATCAGCGCCTCGAGGTTCAGGTGAAAACAAAAAACGGTAAGGTTTTCGGCAAGCCTTTTTCGGTTTCCGGTGTTGCTGGTCAGGAGCGTTTTGAGTTAAAAAGCCAGTTTCACGATCCTCTATTATGGAATGCGGAATTTCCAAATCTGTATCAGGTAACGGTCTCGCTAAAAGATAAGAAAACGACACATCATACCATAACCCAAAAGTTTGGCTTTCGTACGGTGGAACTGAGAAAAAATGATGGTTTATATGTAAATGGAACCAGGATCGTTTTGAAAGGTACCAACAGGCACAGCTTTTGGCCAGAGACCGGGCGCACGCTTAGTTATAAGCTCAATTTAGCTGATGTTAAGCTGATGAAGGAGATGAACAACAATGCTGTCCGGATGTCCCATTATCCCCCTGACCAGAACTTTCTGGATATTTGTGATTCACTGGGATTATATGTATTGGACGAACTAACTGGATGGCAGGCAAAGTATGATACCCAGGTGGGACGTAAACTGGTTAAAGAATTAGTTGTTAGGGATGTTAACCATCCATCCATCCTTTTCTGGGACAATGGTAATGAAGGAGGCTGGAATACTGATCTCGACGGTGACTATAGGCTTTATGATCCACAGGATAGGACTGTATTACATCCATGGGAAAAGTTCAACGGTACCGATACGCACCATTATCCTGATTATAATTCAGTTGTAAAATCAGTCAACAGCGGAAAGGAAGTGTATTTTCCCACTGAGTTCCTACATGGACTTTATGATGGTGGGGCAGGTGCCGGCCTTGAGGATTTTTGGGGGCAAATGGTGAAACATCCCCATGGAGCGGGGGGATTTATCTGGGCTTTTGTGGATGAATCCGTTATCCGTACCGATAAAAATAATATCTATGACGGTGACGGGAACCATGCCCCTGATGGCATATTAGGGCCACACCGGGAAAAAGAGGCAAGCTTTTACACGATTAAAGAAATATGGTCGCCTATACATGTCGATCAGGTGTCGCTTGATGAAACCTTCACAGGTAAGATAAAAGTTGAAAACCGCTATTCTTTTACCAACCTGAACCAATGCAGTTTTAAATGGGAACTGGTAAAATTCCCTTCACCTGAAAACAAAACCAGTAATCCTATTTCCGTTGCCAAAGGAAAACCAGAGTCTTTGAATTTGTTGCCTGGTAAAAACGGATTGTTGGATCTTAAACTGCCTTCAGACTGGAATAAAAATGGTGCACTGTATTTAACGGCTTATGGCCCGGATAAAAAGGAACTTTTTACCTGGAGCTGGCCAATCAATGGAAACACGGCATTGCATGTCGACAAAAAGGCTACAGCATCAATGGATGATATTAAAGTTGATGATAGCCCGGACGGACTAACGATAAACTGTGATCAAATTCTCTACTATTTTGATAAAAAAACCGGTTATATTAAAAAAGTTGAAAAAGGGGGCACCATCATCTCGCTTTCCGGAGGCCCGGTCCTTGCTGGATTGAAAACCAGTTTGACAAAGTTTAACTTTCACAAAAAAGGAAAGGAATTTATCGTTGAGGCCGATTATGATGGTGAAGGCAAATTAAATACAACCTGGACTTTTGCAGCGAATCAAGCTGCCAGGCTGGATTATGTTTATTCACAGTCCGGTGATTCAGATTTTGCCGGAATTACCTTCAATTATCCCGAGGAAAAGGTTACTGGAATAAAATGGCTGGGACGTGGGCCTTACAGGGTATGGAAGAACCGGTTAAAAGGACAGAAGTATTCCATATGGGAAAAGAGTTACAATGAAACCTTTACAGGCGAAACCTGGAATTATCCAGAGTTCAAAGGGTATCATGAGCAGGTTGCCTGGGCAGTGTTTGAAAACAAAGAATCCCCTTTCACGGTCTTCACGGATCGCAAGAATATGTTTTTGCAACTTTTTCATCCTGACAAAAGTGCCTCCGGAATTAAAAATAATAATGTAGAACCTCCATTTCCGGCAGGGTACATCGGGTTTCTGGACAGTATAAGTGCAATCGGCACCAAGTTCCATCCGGCAAATGCTATGGGCCCCCAGGGCCAAAAAAACAAAAACTCAGGTGTGCCCATAAAGGCTACCCTGTGGTTTAAATTTTAGTCTTTAATTAAATAATACAGATCATAATAAATAGAATCATGAAAGAAAAATTTTCGTCATACAAAAACAAAAACCTGAGAAACCTGTCTTTGACAATCTGTGGCGTCTTTTGTTTGTTATTCATATGTGGAGCGGCACTTCCCGGTAACACCGGTTATAAACAAAAGCCGGGATTGCCTACCATAAGCTTAAAGGTTCAGAAAATAACAGATACGCTGGAGGCGCTCACTGATATGGTTTTCCCTTTTCAGGGCGAAATGTGGGTCACCGAACAGGGCGGCAAAATCTGGCCGATCAAAAATGGGATAATTGGAAAAATCCCGGTAATGGATCTGGGTAGCAAAATGGTCAAATTGAATAAAGGTTACGAGGAGCGCGGCCTTTTAGGGATCACACTGAGTCCCGATTTCAAGAATAACAGAAAATTTTACGTTTTTTATAGCAGGCCGAGCGAATCAAGAAAATTTAATTTTACCGTCGTGGTTGCAGAGTATAAATTACCCGTTTCAGGACAGATCGATCCCGACAGCGGGAGAATTATCCTAACTGTAGAGGAGCCTGATGGCAACCACAATGGGGGCTGTCTAAAGTTTGGTCCTGATGGTTACTTATATATTTCTCTAGGTGACGGTGGCGGGCAGCATGACCAGCATGGTGAAATCGGTAACGGCCAGGATATGAATACCCTTCTTGGAAAGATCCTAAGAATAGACGTTAATACCGGAGATACCTACAAAATCCCATCAGATAATCCATATGTAGGAAAAGAAAACGTTAGACCGGAAATATGGGCTTATGGCTTCAGAAATCCCTATAGGATGTCTTTCGATAAGGTAAGTGGACAGTTATTCGTCGGTGAGGTAGGGCAGGACCTGTGGGAAGAAATAGATATTGTAAAAAAGGGAGGAAACTATGGTTGGAGGATTGTGGAAGGGAAGCACTGTCACAACAAAGACAACAAGCCTGATAACGGTTGCAATATCAAAGGAATTACCATGCCCATAGATGAATATAGCCATTCAGTCGGGATCAGTATCATGGGCGGCTACGTTTACAATGGTAATAAAATTCCATCAGTAAAGGGGAAATATGTTTTTGCCGATTGGACAGGTCCGTTTTTTTACTTGAAAAAAACTGGAAATACATGGTCCAGAGGTAACATAAAACTTCAAAATCTACCCGAGAACCTTAAAATAACCGGAATAAACGAGGATAAGGATGGAGAGTTATATGTACTGACAAATCCTGATACCGGGCCGGGAAATAAAAAATGTGGCATTTATAAATTGGTTAACAATAATTAGAAAAGATGAAAAAAAAATTGATATTACTTTTTATAACTTTTGGGTTTGGTTCGACGGTTTTGTTTGCACAGACAAAGCCTAAACCAAAGTCTGGCAAAGGGAAGAAAACTATTTCAAAAACAGAGGAAGGACGGCTGCTTATTTCAAAAAGTGATTGTTTGAGCTGCCACAGGCCCACCATAAAATTAATCGGCCCTTCCTTTCATGATGTCGCTGTGAAATATCCGGCTAACCCTGAAAACAACAAAATGTTGAAAGAAAAGATAATCAAGGGGGGAAGCGGAAACTGGGGCGAAGTTCCGATGTCTCCACATAGCAACCTCAGTAACACTGATGCTGAAAAAATGGTAGCTTATATCTTGAACTTCAAATAATACATTAGCTTTATTGACAACCAGATTGTGTGTTGTTAAGTTTTTTTTTGTGCAAGAAATTGCGAGAATTACGCTCCTGGACGGTTTTGCAAAAGCCGTCCTTTTTGTTGCAATTTGGTTTTTTAAAATTTATCATAGTTTTTAGTGTCCTGTTGTTCTCTTTATTCATGGGGATATTGCTAAGCCCTAAGTGCCTGAAGAAGTAGGTAATGCTTTTGAAGCATTTCTTATTTCGAGCGGCCACTAGGGGAATCGCCATAAACGTAATAATCTATCGTTTATATAAAGGTCCGGTGGATATCGCACAGTTTCAAAGCTAAGTATTGGCCGCCACCTCCATTTTATCAATCTTTTCCTGGAGCGATGTAAGTTGAATATATGAGAAGTATGTCCGGGTAAACGGTAACCGTTAAATTTAAACGGTGTTTAAAGATTACTCATTATCTAAGTAATTTACAACTTGTGCTCTGATCACAGTTCTTTCGACTACGGCTTCTACGGCAAAATGCTGTACCGATCCGACTTCTTAGGTTTCACCAGCTGCGCTATCCAATATAATTTTATCGGTACCCAAAATTCCATAAAATATTTTAGGTGCTTATTTTTAGCACAAAAGCAATTTCCCAATACGGCCTCAAATCGGGTTTTCAAATTTGAGATTTCACCATGCAGAATCCTGGTAACTTTATGGACTATGAGGATTTATCATTTCCTTTAAGCGCCTGCATGAATTGTAAGGGAGACTTTCCGTATTCCCGTTTAAAGGTCCTCGAGAAATTCGAGCTGCTTTGTAGGCCGATCCGATCAGCAACTTCATTTATCGCTATATCCTCATGGGTCATGATCTGTATGGCCTTCTTTAATCTGATGGTCCGGATAAATTCTGCTACGGACTGATCTGTTATACTTTTTATTTTCCGGTAAAGTTTTGTTCTGCTGGAAAACATTTGATCGCATAAATAGTCAACATCCAGATCGACTTTTTCAATGTTAGCCTCAATTAAGTTGATCAACCTGCCCAGAAATTCCTTATCCTTTTCGGATTGTACAAGTTCTGTTGCCTCTGTAAGATAGTTTTGGTTATACCGCTGCTTTATCCTTTCCCTTTGAAGGAAAATGTTGTTCACTGTCAATAAAAGCAGTTCCGTGCTCAAAGGTTTTGCAAAATAGTAATCCGCTCCTAGTTCCATACCCTCTATTTTGGTGTCCAAAGCGTCTTTTGCCGATAAGATAATAAAAGGGATGTGAGAGGTATCAAATGTTTCTTTAATTATTTTACATAGTTCAAGCCCATCCATTTTTGGCATCATGACATCGCTGATGATAAGGTCAGGTAATTTCTCAGTTGCTATTTCAATTGCCTCAACGCCATTGTCCGCCTCGAAAATATTGAACTCGTTTTCAAAAAGTTCAACAAGGAAACGCCGTAATTCCCTATTGTCATCGACCAGAAGAATTCCTTTTCTGCTTTTTTGAAAGTTTAAGGGATGATTTTCTTTTTTGTCCGCTATAGGAAGCTGAACCGAATTGTCAATGGGTTCCAATTGATTTTTCAACACAACGTTTTTCTCTGCTTTTTCCGTAGCAGCATAACAATGTTCTTCATATGGAAGAGCAATGATGATCTCAGTCCCCTTATTTCTTTCGCTGAAAACCTCGATATACCCTTTATGAAGTAAAGTGAGGCTTTTCACCAGTGCCAAACCAACTCCCGATCCCAGATGGTTTGTGCTGATCCGGTAATAACGTTCAAAAATATTGCTTATCGATTCTTCCGAAATCCCAATACCAGTATCAGACACCCTGAAATACATGTAATTATCAGCTGTGAAATTTTCATTTGTGATTTTGAAGTTTACATCAAATGAAGGTTTTAGCTTGCCCGGATCATTAGCAATTTCAAGGGTTATTACCCCTCCATTATCTGTGTATTTAAATGAATTGTTCAACAGGTTAAAAAGTATTTTTTCAAGGATTTGGATATCAAACCATTTTGTTGTTCCCTTATGGGTTTCTTTAGCTGTATAATCCAGGATTTTAAACTTTATATCTTTGTTTATAGCCAGATTGTTGAAATCTGAAACCAGACCGTCGGCAAAATGGTTAATGTTGACCGGTTGAACCTGTAATCTGATTATACTGTCCGCAACCTTTCTGAAATTCATCAATTCACTGATCAGGTTAAGCAGTCTTTTAGCATTTCGGAGCATCAGCTGATAAGTATTATTCAAGGTCACCTCTTTATTCTGGCTGATCAGATTTTCCAAAGGCCCCAGTATCAATGTCAACGGGGTTCTAAATTCATGTGAAATATTGGTAAAAAACATCAGTTGCTGTTGATAGAGTTCCTCTTTTTGCTTATGGATCTCTTCGCGTTTTTCCTCGTTCAAGGCCCTCACCTCTATTTCCCCTTTTAACCGGTACCATCTTGCCTGATATATATATATACCGACTAATCCCGAAAGGATCATCAAAATATAGAAACCTTTGGCAAATGTGGATTTCCACCATGGCGGGGTGACTGTGAAAATTACCGGATCTATGCCCTTGCTCCAAACACCATCATTATTTGATGCCTCAAGGATAAATTTATAGCTTCCATACTCTAGGTTGTTATAAGCCGCACTCGGATTTTTTCCGTCGGTATATTTCCATTCCCTATCAAATCCGCTCAACTTATACCGGTATTTACATTTAAGCGGATTTGCAAAATGCATGGCGGAAAAAAATAGTTCGAAATTGTTCTGTAGATAGTTCAGGGAAATTTCTTTGCTGTAGCTTATAGTGGACCTCAGCACCGTTTCAGCACCGTCCTGGGATTTGTAGCCTGGTTTCTTATTATTTACCAGAAGATCGGTGAGAAGTGGCTCTGCCATGATTTTGTTGGAAGTTATCTCGGCAGGGGTAAAATAGTTTAAACCATTGATGCCCCCAAAATACAAGCGCCCGTCTGATCCCTTAAATGATGAACCTACCTTGAAACTGTTTCCCTGTAGGCCATCTTTCTTATCATATCGGATCAGTTTTTCCGTTTTTGGATTGAAGAGCTCCAGACCGTTTCCACCCATCCAAACATTTCCATTGTTATCAATTTCCATGCTCTCTACATCATAAAAAACACCATATTTATTGTTGTAGTGTCTGATTTTAAAACCGTTCGCCTTATCCAGCTTTAATAGATTTAATCCACCCCCAATAGTCCCTATCCAGTAATTAAAGTCATTTTGTTTTGCTATGGGGTAGGTATAGTTTGAGCTCAAAGAGTTTGGTCTTTCAGAAGCGTTATAATTGTATTCCTTCAAAATATTTCCCTGATGGTCAACGATTATCCTTTTTAGACCTGTAGTGTTTGATATGAGAAGCTGCGGTTTATTTTTGTCTGCGAAAATAAAGTATCCATAACCCAAATACCTTACATGGTACGAATTTCCCTGATCTTTCCATATTACCCCAAAACGGTCAGAATGGTTTCCAAACCAGATATTTCCATAGTAGTCTTTTGTTATACTTTCAATTTGATACTTGGGAAATTCAGCTGAGCCAGGTGCCTGGAGCAGCGTATTTGTACCTGACCGTAATATTTGTATCCCATTTGAACTTCCTATCCAGAGATTGTGATCATTGTCAAGTGTCAATGCGCTGACCTGATCACTGTTTAGCCTGGTCTTTGAATTAAAACTGTTAAAATGAGTGAACTTCTGCGATTTTAAATTATATAGGTTCAGGCCGTTTGCTGTAGTACCGATCCAAACATTATCGCCCTCTGCCAAGACTGATCGGATGTGGTTACCTGATAAAGAATTGGAATTTTCCGGGTTGTGTTGCAACGTATAAAAGCGCTTTACATTTAAATCAAGATAGTTGACCCCCCCTCCAAAAGTACATACCCATAGGCATTCAGAACGGTCAATAAACATCTTTGCAAGTGAATTGGAGTTTAAATTGTTCTGAGCATTTGTCTGTCTCAGATTCTGAATCAGATTTAGGTTACGGTCAATCCTATATAAGTTTGAACCGGTATTGATATAATAATCAGAATCGTTTTTCCTTGCTACATCCTTGATGGATTTGTTGTCAGGAACTATAAACTGATTGGCAACGGTAAAACGGCGACCAGTGGCTGAAGTTTTTAGGGGCATGGACACAGTAACGAACAATTTATCCTCAGAAGTTATCGCTAAATTATTTTTGTTGTCAAAATAGACGCGTGAAATCCTGTCTTCTTTGAATGATTTGATTAAAACCTTCTTGATCCGTAGATTTTCGTCGAGTACAAATAAGCCTTTATTGCTAGCAAAATAGAGTATCCCGTTGCGGTCTACCGCCATATCGGTACATTTGAAATCTTGGGGAGCAATAAGTTTTTTCTCCAACAGGTTGTGGCCCCGTATCCTATAAATTTTTAAATCCTCCCCACAGAGTCCGAACAACAGATTTTTCCCGTACCTACAGATTTTTTTTAAGACGGGTCTGTCCTGTTTGGGATCAGTATAATCGATGTATGTTTCGGTTGTTGAATCAAAACATTGTATTCCAGCTTCGGTACCCAACCATACATTTCCATTTTCATCGGGCGAAATGCATATAATCCGGTTTTTGAATGCATTGTTAAGTGGCTCGTTGCTGTTGTAATACCGCTTGATATTGTAGCCGTCGTACCGGTCAAGTCCAAAAAATGTACCAATCCATATAAATCCTTTTTTATCCTGTGAAATATCGTTTGCATCAGTATGCGACAATCCCTCATCTACAGTTAAATAACTAAACCGGTAAGGGAATGACTGGGACTTCACTGTGGTAACAGCGGATACAAAAAACAGCAATAAAAAAAATGTTTGTCGGAATGGTAATCTATTTTTTAATAGTTTGGTTATCATTTATTGTAATGTGTCAGTCGTTAAATTTAACAGTATTTGTTGGTTAAATTACCTTGTTAAAAATACTTATCTAAATTGCTCTTTTTCTCGCTGCAAACGTTATTTTGACCGTTAGATATGTATGTTTTGTCAAAAAAAAAGTACAAAATGTCAAATTCGGTGATACTATCATCAATATTTCCGCTGATAAAATAGTCCGAAATGCGGCTGGATGGCTTATTAGGTTATGACCGCAAAAATACCCATGTCAAAATACTTAGGCCGATAATCATTTAAGTTAAATCTGTCAAATTAAAGGGATAGAATGAATACCAGGTTGAGTGGTTTTAAGATTTCTTTGTAGGCATGAAAAAACGGGGTTCCGTAGGTAGAGCATTTGGGATATTCAAAGGGTATAATAGATGTCCACAAGGAAGGCTGGTTTTGGATATGACCTTACAACTTATAATCAACATGAAAATTAGACATCTTTTTTTGACCATTTCTGTCGTCCTTTTTTTTTCCAGTTCATCGAAATGTGAAACAAAACTCACAGTCAATAAACTTTTTATGGACCATATGGTGATCCAGCAAAGAACAAAGTTACCGATATGGGGCAGTACAGCTCCTGGAAAGGAAGTTCTACTGATGGCGGGGTGGGGTGAAAAGGTGAAAATAGTTTCAGATAGGAATGGAAAATGGATGGCTAAGCTGCATACCCCTAGTGCAGGCGGTCCATTTAAGATCACCATAAAAACTGAGCGCGACAGTATTGCAATTGAGGATGTACTGGTAGGTGAGGTCTGGCTTGCATCCGGTCAGTCAAATATGGATCTCCCGCTAAAAGGATGGCCGCCAAGGGATACGGTAATGAACGGCCAAAAAGAAATCAGGAATGCCGACTATCCCATGGTCAGGTTTTTTAAGGTGGGTTTCAATGTTGCTGCATCTCCGCAGGATTCGATGGCAGGGGCTTGGACGCCGGTGTCTCCAACGACCGCCGGTGATCTAGGTGCAACTGCTTATTTTTATGCGCTCAGGTTATTTAAAGAATTGAAAGTGCCAATTGGTATCATACAATCCAGTATTGGGGGCACGCCAGTTGAAGCATGGTCAAGTGCCAGGGGGTTAAAGAACAATAAAAACTATGAGGAAAAAATAAATGCACTTCAGACACTCCAGACCTCAAAAACCGACTGGAAAAATAAATGGGAAAGTTATCCCAGGCCGGTTGATGCGATGGAGTGGAACAAACTTTCTTTTAATGATGATATTAAAGATGTCGTTAAATCCGGTGTTTCAAACTGGAAATCAGTCAACTTTCCCGGAAGGTTTGACCGCTTGCTAGGAGAGGAATTTGATGGGGTGGTGTGGTCTTATAAAGAGTTTATGGTGACTGACCTAAGTGACGATTATGAATTGCACCTGGATGCGGTTGACGATATCGACGTTTGTTATGTAAATGGGAAAAAAATCGGCGAAAGTTACACTGCCAATTTATTAAGGCGGTATAAGGTTCCAAAATCGGCACTACATGTTGGTAAAAATATTTTGACCTTAAGGTTGACTGATACAGGAGGCCCGGGATCTATCATGGGAGAAATGTTTATACGCAACGGAAAAGGTACCTCTATTTCCCTATCGGGTAAATGGAATTGTAGAGCAGTCGCAGAACTGATTGATGGGAGAGTTTATACATACGGACTCAGTACTGATATTTCACACCGTCCAACTTTATCTGAAATGAACAGTAACTCTCCTACGGTTCTTTTTAATGCTATGGTTCATCCTTTGGTGAGTTACCCTGTTAAAGGGGTAATCTGGTACCAGGGAGAATCCAACGTGGGGCGTGCTGAAGAATATAAGACCCTCTTTCCAAATATGATCAAAGACTGGAGGGATTTCTGGCATGAAAAGTTCCCATTTTATTATGTTCAGATAGCCCCATATAATTATACCGATCCTCTTCAGAAAGAACAGTCTCAGAAATTGAGAAATGCCCAGCGGCTGGCATTGAGCTTACCTAAAACAGGCATGGTAACAACCCTCGATATCGGCAGACTGGATTCTGCCCATCCATCACAAAAAAAAGAAGTGGGGGACCGTTTGGCAAATTTCGCCTTGTCGAACAATTATAATAGACCCGCTCAGACATCCGGCCCTTTGTTCAAAAGCGCAAAAAATAATTCCGGTCAAATTATTATATCATTTGAAACCGCCTCGCTTGGAAGCGGACTGGTATTAACAAGCAACAGTTCTTCAGGCCTTGAAGTAGCTGGGGAAGACACAGTATTTTATAAGGCGGAAGGTAAGGTTGTAGGTAAAAAACTTGCCGTATGGAGTGATAGAGTTTTCAGGCCGTTGTATGTGAGATATGCTTGGAGTGATGGTGCTATTGGAACAATATTTAATACAGAAGGACTTCCGGCTTCAACTTTTAGTTCTTTACCGCAGGACAATTAAATTTTAGTTAAAGGATCAAAAACCACTTGACGGGCGCACAATGTATTTGTGGAGTTTTTAATTTCACGGTAAAAAACGGAAAAGAGATCCAACAAATTTGTCGGAAGAATTATCCGTTTTTTTTGTTGGCCTTGCCGACTGTCCCCCGGTCAATATTTCAAAAGTTTCCGATGTATGTTTTTTTAGCTGGTAAAACTTTTAAATGTTACCTGGATTTTTCTTTTCATTCTTCAAAAGGAATAGTACCATAAAATAATTTTTAAAGACAAACGTCGAATTTGAAAAGCCCTTACAATTATTGCTCAAGGATAATTCATGCCACTTTTTGTACAAAAAAGGCACGTAATGCCAAAAAAAAAGTCTGAAATGACTAACAGGCTTGGGGGCTAATCAAGGTAATTTGTCTTAACCAAACTATAACCAAAATAATAATGCTTTCCAGTGCAAAGAGCCATTTTATTTCCGGACACTCAGGGACGTTCCCATAATTCAAATAAAGTCTAAAAACAACACACAACGATTTAGTAAAACATTTTATGAACAAATTTTTTCTTAGAAACATCACAGTCTTTTTTCTGTTTTTTATCTGTAGCTCCAGAGTTAATGCCCAAAGCACGGAAGGAGGATTGCTATCCAAACAGGATACCGCAACGGTGCCCCATGAAATCGAAGATCCCGAAAATATTGGCATCAACAAAGAAGCCGCCCATGCAACACTGATGCCTTATGGTAATCTGAAAGAAGCGCTCGTAGCAAAGAGGCATGCGTCATCATTTAGCAGAAGCCTGAATGGGATGTGGAAATTTAATTGGGTAGATTGGCCTCAAAAACGCCCCGTTAATTTTTTTAAGCCCACTTACGATGTTTCGGGTTGGAAAGAAATAAAAGTTCCCTCAAATTTTCAGGTGGAAGGTTACGGCACGCCATATTACAGCAATTTCAACTACATTTTTCAAAAAGACTTTCCGCGGGTAATGAGTACCCCACCCAAGAAATTTACAGCATTTAAAGAAAGAAATCCCGTTGGGAGCTATCGCAGGGATTTTACGGTGCCTTCAGATTGGAAAGGACGCAAGATCTTTATCACATTTGATGGTGTTGATGCTGGTTTTTTCATCTGGGTAAACGGGCATAAGGTAGGTTATGGAGTCAACAGTAGAAATGCTGCTGAATTTGATATCACCAAGTACCTGCAGGCGGGCAAGAATACCTTAGCGGTTGAAGTTTACCGCTTCACTTCAGGAAGTTATCTTGAGGATCAGGATATGTGGCGCCTAAGTGGTATTTTTAGGAACGTTACTTTATGGAGCGCCCCACAGCAGCACATCAGGGATTTTTTTATCAAAACTGATCTGGATAACCAGTACAAAAATGCTACTGTAAGTGTATCCGCCAAAGTAATAAATTATAGTAAGTTACCCTCAAAAGCCAGGGTTTTGGAGGCATCCCTTTTCAACAACCAGACTTTGGTTGCGGGCGCTCAGATTAAAAAAGCTATTCCCGCATTACAACCTGGGGAAGAAAAGATCATCAATCTGACTTTTAAGGTTACCAATCCCCAAAAATGGACAGCTGAAAATCCGAAGCTCTACACATCAGTGCTTAAAATAAAAGACGGAAAGGGAGACTCTGAGATTTTGTCTTCCAAGACCGGTTTTAGAAAGATTGAGATCAAAGGCCGCCAATTTTTGGTTAATGGAATACCTATTAAGTTGAAAGGTGTCAACAGACATGAAAATTGGCCGGATGTCGGACACGCCGTAACCGAGCAGCAGATGATTAAGGATATTGTCCTGATCAAACAGGCGAACTGTAACCATGTAAGGACCAGTCATTATTCCAATGATCCCAGATGGTATGAACTCTGTGATGAATATGGTATTTATCTGGTGGCAGAGGCAAATGTCGAATGTCATGGTGCAATGAACGAATTTAATGAGGAACCCAGGATTAAAGCAGCGATAATCGACCGGAACGTTGCCAATACGGAAAATTTCAAAAACCATCCATCTGTTGTAATTTGGTCACTGGGCAATGAAAACGGAAGTGGCGGAACAAACTTTAGGGCGGCATTATCAGCTATCAAAGCGATTGATCCGACAAGGCCAACCCACTATGAAGGGTTCGGGATCGGAAACAAAAACCCTGCTGACATCGACAGCCAGATGTACACAGACGTTGAAAACCTGGAGAAAAATGCGAAGTCGGATAATCTGACAAAACCTTTTTACCTGTGTGAATACGCCCACGCGATGTTCAATTCAATGGGTTCCGTTGATATCTACAATGATTTATTTGATAAATACCCATCGCTTTTGGGGGGCGCAATCTGGGAGTGGCAGGATCAGGGGATTTACAACAACCGTGATCCCAAACATCCCATTACAGCATTCGGAGGCGGTTTTGGCGAATATCCCAATGACCAGTATTTTATCCATAAAGGTGTTGTTTTTTCAGACCGGTCACCAAAACCCCATTTTCCCGAATTAAAGCATGCTTATCAGTGGATCACTATAGGTGATAAAGACTTGGTGAAAGGTGTGGTGACGGTTAAAAACCGCTATCAGGTTACCGATATCAATAGTCTTGTTGCAAAATGGGAACTGACACAGGATGGTGAGAAAATCTCTTCCGGTATTTTATCGACCGGTTCTGTCCTTCCGGGAACCGAAAAAGATATTAAAATCCCGTTTCACGTAGATCCCAAACCCGGATCAGAATATTTCGTAAGGATTTCCTTCCATTTAAAAGAGGATAAAAATTGGGCTCAAAAAGGTTATGAAGTTGCCGAACAACAATTTCAGTTGCCCATATCAGTTCCCGTATCTGTTGAAAAGGTTTCAGCTGGCCTTAAATTGAACGATTCAAATGGAATAATCCAGATACATGGGGGTGATTTTAAAGTTGATTTTGATAAGCTTAAAGGAACTTTCTCCAAACTGGAAATACACAATAAAAGCCTATTACAGGAAAACGGCGGGCCGATGCTGCATTTGTGGCGTGCACCGCACCGTAAAGATGATATGTGGGCGTTTAAAGATTGGGAAAAATATGGGTTGAAGTCCATTAACTGGAGCACCAATGCCGTAGAGGCTAAACAGCTTTCCGCAGGTCTTATCGAAATTAGGGTAAAGTTGACAGGAACAGGTAAAGAAGGTTTTGAGGTTCACCATAATATTGTATACACCATTAATGGTAACGGTCTTATCATATCAAACAACGATGTAGTATTCAGCGATCCGAAACTGATTCTGGCAAGGATCGGGGTACGTCTTTTCCTAAACAATGATCTGGATAATGTAGATTATCTGGGCCGCGGACCCATGGAAAATTATGCAGACAGAAAAAGCGGCTTTGATATTGGCCATTATTCGGCAAGTGTGACCGGTATGATGACAGGATATGAAAAACCCATGGAAAATGGTAACCATGAAGATGTAAGATGGACCAACATAAAAACCAAAGATGGCCTTGGGCTTACTGTCAAAAAGGGCAAAGACCTCTTTCAGCTTGGTGTCCTGCCATATAGCGACGAGGAAATGGAAAATGTCGAATACAAAATTGATCTGCCAAAAAGTAAGGGGACTGTTCTGTGTATCAGTCACAAAACTCTGGGGGTCGGCTCTTGGGGATGTGGGCCTAGGCCGCTCGAGCCTTATATGGTATATGCAAAACCTACAACATTCAGCTACGAGATTTTATTGACGGATAAAAAATAATTTACCCCTAAGGGTTGAAGATAAAACAGAGATGCAGTATCGTAATTAAGTTGCAGTTATCCCGGAGCAACGTATGATTATCTGGAATGACAATGATTAATTATGGTACTGCTTATCTAAAAGGGTTTGCCCCCCGGATGCCCAGACCAAATAATTATTGAGCGGGCGGTAATAGCTGGCTTTAGTATTCCGGGGATAACTAAGCCTATAACAACCAAATATGAAACAATATGATCAGCAGCCGTAAGTTTGATTCAGCGAACAGAATGTCCACCATCTCTAAGCAACCGCTGCCTGGCGATCCTTATTTGTTTTTCTTAAAGGATTGTCTTAGCTATATCATCTACCTATGATTTGCTTAAAAATAGTAGTTGCGAAAATTAACAGCCATGAAAGGAGATTTATGCGAATGATATAAAATTACAGCAGTTGACAGATAAAAAGGCGGGAAAAATTTTGACTCACCTTAGGCACAGTAACTAGTGCAGTTGACAATCAATTCCAAACAAATTATTTTACTTAACCAAATATTCAAATGTTTAAAATTTACACGATACGCAGGTGTGGAAAAATATTCCACATTAAACCAAACCTGTTTTTTGTTATTGGCCTTACCTGTCTGGTAATGCTCACGACAGCTGGCCTTAACCAGTTATTTGCACAACAGATTCAGATAAAAGGGAGGGTTAGCGACGCAAAAGGGGGCGCACTGCCCGGAGTTTCCGTAAAAGTTAAGAATGGAACCTCCTCTACCTTGACCACAAATGATGGATCTTACACCATTGGAATAAACGATGATAACGCCACATTGGTTTATACCTTTGTAGGATATATTGTTCAAGAAGTGCCTGTGAATAAACGCAGGCAGATAAATATAACTTTAAAAGAATCAGAAACCGGGCTCGATGATGTTGTAGTTGTTGCCTATG
>Ga0308165_1001548_pt1 | contig 31536 bp, 35 predicted proteins | sample PhyWR2_FD_201032 | JGI IMG/M metagenome (GOLD analysis project Ga0308165, IMG submission 201032) | Phyllosphere microbial communities from UC Gill Tract Community Farm, Albany, California, United States - DLSLW.R2 | ecosystem: Host-associated > Plants > Phyllosphere > Unclassified | place: USA... | reverse complement strand
ATAAGTCCGGCAGCGCATGCCGAGATCGATTGTTCGCGGCGTAACGGGCATATCGTGAACGGCCAGGTACATCTCGTTAGCAGGAGGTGTAAACGGCACGTTCTCCCATGCAACCGAAATACCCTCAGCATCGGCCCAGGTACCCAGTCTGGCGGCCAGTGCAGATGCAATATCTGGAATCACTTAGTCACCTCCCTGACAGCTTCCTCAAAGAAGCGTTGAAACTCAGCTGCAGTTATGCGGACCATGCCGCCCGGCGCCTGTGTGGAATGCCCCATTTCAAGCGGGTAGGCATAGGGCACGTTGTTGCAGAAATAAATGGCCTTCATCCCGACTTTGAAGAGCGACAGCGTGTAGTTCCCGGCCGCTTTTGTCAGGTCGCCGGTCTTATCAACCCGGCCTGTCTCGTCAGTCGTTGGCGCATCAAAGGACACCTGCCAGTTACCGCGAAAGCGTCCGCCCATATACCCCGGCGGTGCTTTGATATCCATCCCATCCACCAGTCGAGCCTTCTTCTTAAGTCGTCCGGTTTTAGTCAGGTTGCCAGGGTCCGATTTTTGCGCTTCGTTATGATCGTATACCGCCTGATTGTAAGAAGCTGCCGTCTGGTTGATGCCCCAGAGTTCGGGGTTGCCAACAGGTGACATCATCACCAGTTGATTAAGAATCCGAATGCCAACAGCACGTACGACTGCTTCCTGATTCGCTTTGGCTTTGTCCACGAACGCGGTGATGGCAGCCGTAAACGCCTTATTATCGCTCATGCTATGTCCTCAACTGAGATTTGTAGCAGAGCACCACCGCACCCGGTTTCACGGGGTTAGGTTTAACTACGCGGTGGCTTACGCCGTCCACGACGATCAGATCGCCGGTTTTAATTTCCTTCTCAGCGGTAAAGACAATCCGAATATCGCCGTTTTCAATGACGGTTCCATCAATTTCGCCTGGTGCGTAATCCGTCTTCACTCCTGTGGCGGTGAACTGGATATCATCGGAACGATGCTCCACACCACCGATGACGATTAACGTGCCCTTACGCGTGACGTTGTATGCAATGCCGTTCTGCTTAAGCATACGAGCCGTTGTCGCCTGCATTCGCTGATAGTTGATGGTCATTACGCGCGCTCCGCGAAAGCATTGATTGCATATCCACGCCCACCAGCCAGGTCGCCGAGAATAGCCATTACCGCCGGGTAGAATGGTGTGAACACCTCACCATCGGCAACCGCATAGGTCATGGTAACGGCGCCTTCGACACGTTCGGTTTTAACCGCGGCCTCACGAACGCTTGAAAGCAAATCGCCATCAATTGCCTCGATAGCCAGCATGCATTGTGCGGTGATAACCTGCCGCGGCACCTGGTCGGGTGGGAAGTCGTGTCCATCCAGAACGACATTCACGCGTGGCCATGCCAGCGGCTGTCGAGGGTCTGCTTTGGAACCTACCCAATCAAGCCCTTCCAGATAGTCCATCGCCTTAATCAGTAACGGCACGAGCTTTTCAGGCAGCTCAACTTCTCTCAGCGCGGCAAATGACGCCAGTTCATCTTCACTGGCGTAACTGTTAACGTCAGCGGTGGTGATATCAGTAATAATCATCTGAGCATCCGTTGAATGGGGCTTACGCCCCATCGGTTAGCCAGCGGCAGGCGGGGTGAAGGTGATCTCCTCACTGGATTTAGCAATACCATCAACAGTACCGGTGACTGTGAAAGTACCTGCCGTATCAGAGGTGAGCTTGACCGTCGCCCCACCAGCAGAGCCGGTCTGAGAACTGGCCGTGCTAAGCGTGCCACCTGTGGACGTCCAAGCGACGGTTTTACCGGATACACCGGAGCCATTGAGTGTGTACCTCAGAGAAACAGTTACCGCGTCTGTGCTGTCAGCAGTTGCGGAGGTTTTATCCGCTGACAGCGTTACTCCCCCACTGCGGATTCCAGTTTGATCAGCACGCCTGCGGTAGATTTGTTGCTGGTGAAGTGTTTCTTCCAGTTGCCCGCTGTGCCGATGGCGGTCAGGTCAGGGTTATCACCCTTGGCGGTATCCCAGCTATAGCCCAGCAGATCAACGTTAACCACGCCTTCAGCGCGATAGCCAACCGCAAGGTTTTCCTGATCGTTAATATCGTAGGAACGGAAGCCCGGCGCCTGAGACTCGGTGACGGTAACCGCTCCAGCTACCAATCCAAGGATCGCATCCGCATCCATGGTATCGGTAACCAGTACCGGCTTACCAAGCGTGCCCGGCTGCCCACCGTAAACCACCACGCCCGCTTCTTCATAGATTTTGTTGGCGATCGCCTCATCCACGATGTCGAAGTAAGTGGCGGAGTGCATCACGAACAGGACCACGCGGTTAAATTTGTCCCCATATTTACGCAGGCCGCGCGTCAGGGTCTTCTTGCCGTCTGTTTCGATATCGGCGGTGACCACCATGTCGGCGTTAGCACCAATCGCCGCAGTCAGCGCTTTCAGGCCATATTTCACGTAGCCTTCCAGCGTCGCGTCAGCCACATCAGTGCCGATCACTTCGGAGAACTCGTCAACCGAGCGGCCGCGGCGTTTGAACGCTTCTTCTGTTGTTTCGTATGGACCGTATTTCCACGGCGCTTTGACGGATACGGCTTCACCGGCACCAATCTTCTTACCCGTCACTTTTTCGGTGGAGTTAACGTCACGCGATTCGATAGAGCCGCCAACCTTGTAGAAGGCACGCTTGCGGAAATCGCCTTCAATCAGCTCGTTATCCAGCAGGATCGCGCCGTTGGAGGACGCGTTGAAAATAGCCAGGTTGTCCTGGCGGCGCTCGAGGAAAGCGGTCTGCGCCAGGTCGTCATAAATAATCAGGTCACTATTAACAGTGGTAGGCATGGGTTAATCCCTTATTTCGGAAGTTTGAGGAAGGCCTGCTGGCCATGCTTGCGGATGTAGTCCGCTTTGTCGCTGGCGCTCATTTCGGAACGTTTCAGGCTGCCACCGCCGTTTGGTTTGTGTCCGCCCGCGCCGGTGCCTTCTGCGCGTGGGAACAGATGCGGAGCCGTCTCCTTTAGAGACTCCGCCCACTCAAGTGGGCTTAGTGGAGTTTTGCCGTCTTTACCGAACAGAACATCGCCATTTGCATCAACTGCTACGGCCTCGCCTTCGTCGTTGAGCTGGAATGTGCCTTTGGCACGCAGAATCAGATCGTCGGATGCTTCCGGCAGCGCGCCAGCTTTTGACGCTGCTGCACGGATTGCATCGCCCAGAACTCGATCCCGGAATTTGTTGGAGAACGCTTCGGCTTTGTCCGCGCGCTCGTTTGCGGCTTTTATCTGCTTATCGACGTCAGCACGCAGACGTTCGGTGCGCTTATCAAGCACCTCATCGATTTTCCCGGCGGCAATCAGCTTTGCCTCTTCGTCGTCGGAGAAACGCTGGAGGATTCCGCGTACAGCATCAGGATCGATACCATCGAAGCGTGACAGGGTTTCTTTTTGCTGCTTAATGGTTCCCAGCAGCTCAGAGTTTTTGGATTTCAGGCCAGTGACTTCGTTAGTCACGCGCTCATCAATCAGCTTCTGGATTTCTGGGGTGATTTCGATACCACCGCCACCGCTGCCCTCACCGCCGCTTTCAGGTGCGTAAAATTTCAGAAGCATGTTTCGAATTAACATAATTTCCCCTCGGGATTTTGCCGGGCCTCGCCCATAAAAAAGCCCCGGCGGATACCAGGGCGTGAAGTAAGAAATGGCTGTTAGTTGCCAGTGCCTGAGAGTTGCTTCAGACGTTCCAGGCTAATCCATTCGCCTTTGTCAGTGAACATATCAACCAGCTCGATTTCACCTGCGCGGAACAGACGTCCACGCTCGGCACCCAGAACCTGATCCTGTCGTTGAGCTGGCTGACGTCCGAGCCATTCCAGATACGAGGTTTTTCCCGGTACCTGTCCATCCATGCTGGCACGAGTCCCCTCGTCCATCTCGTCGATATCGATGCCGAGTTCGCGCCACGACTTGAGGACCAGGGTTTCGGTAGAACGGCAGCAGAAATGAATCTTTCCGGGTCCCTGTAGGTAAGGCACCTTATGCCCGACCGGTTTGTTATCCAGGGTGTAACGCAGCAGGTCACGAACAATGCAGTCATGACTTGTTTTATTGTCCAGTGTTGATAGCCACTGTTTACCTTTCACGATATCGCTGTTGGCGCTGGTGATGCTGTTGCGTGCAGTTGCAGCCAGATGATTAACGGCTGTTTTAGCGATGCTTGCGGCGTTTGCCCTGCTCATCTGCAGCGCGCCGTCGCGGTAGTCTTTGTTGGCGTGGCCACGAACATTGCGGGCAATAGATTCCACCGTGTCGCCGGCAAGATACCCCCTGCGGACGGCATTCACGATCCGCGCCAGCCTGTCCGATTCCAGATTATCCGCCCACTCACTCAGCAACCGCCCCTGAAAGGGCTGCGCCATCGCCGCGGCATACACCATATCGGCGGTGATGCCCTGCAGCGGATAGTGAGACAGGACCTGTGATGGCAGAAGGGAATCGAACAGGCTCAGCTGATAACTGGCTTCGTTCTTTGCCAGCGCCACCAACTCACTCTCGAGCCCTGCCTGCATGGTGGCTACGGCCTGATGGTTAAGATCGCGCACGCTGCCCAGTAAACCCTGCAGACGATTAACGGTGAAGCTCTCCGGAGGCAATCTGTCCAGCGCATCCAGCAGGCGTGCCGACAGTTCTGCGTCCGTCTCGTTGAGCAACTTCACCATCCGGTTTGCCACTCCAGTGGCGTAGCGGCTTAACCAAACGGAATGTGCGATCGATTCATCACGCAGGCTTTCGTTAATGGTGGGCATATCAGCCTCCCGTCAACGTTGGTGCCTGGTTTCGGAGTGCATCAATAACCTCGTCCGGACTGTCGGCCGGGTCAATGAGATCGAGCTTCTGCAGCGCACGAATCATATCGCTATCGCGCAGCGCACCGGACTGCCAGGCGTTGACGATTGCCGTCACCATGCCCGACTCGGCAACTTTCGCTATGAATTCCTGATTGATGGTATAGCTCGTCGATTCTCCCTTGATACCGAGGTATTTCGCACACCATCCCAGCGCCAGCGTATAGGCCTCAGAAACGTTCGAAACGCAGATACCGAGCACCGATGTGGAAGATGTTTGCTCACCACTCGCCTGCGTCGCCGTCTTCGCCGTAGCGTTCTGCTCAATCAGTCGGGCGCCCAACTGCACCATGTAATCGCGCTTACTGTCCATGGCCTCTTTAGCCAGCATGTTCGGCTGCGCCTGGGCATAGCCAAACGAGCCCTCCTTGGGAAGCAAAAGCGGTGATCGGGAACCAATTTTCACGCCCTTCTTCTCGAGGTGATCGCGCCAGCCGGTATCGAGCCCAGTCATGTACGGCTGCACCTGGCCACAGAACCACACGCTGTCCTCATAATCAGCGCTGTTTCGGTAATGTCCGTGGTTTATCTCCACCAGCGCAGCCAGCGGTGAATCATCGATAGTGGGATCGTTATTCTGAGCACCGACAAAGGTGAACGGGATTTCGTCCCAGTAGTCCTTTCCTTTCGGCATAGGGTGGTACTCACTGTCAACGGCGTAAGTTCCGCTCGCGGCGCCACCAGCCCGGCGCCAAACGCGGCATATGAACCTCCCTTCTTCCAGCGCCAGCTCGCGGTACTGGATTTCATCCTTGTAAGCGTAACCATCCGGCTCTTCTACACATTCGCGCAGGACCACCAGCACCAGCTGATCGCGTCCGTTAATACGCTTTGTTCTCCAGTTGATGATGTTTTCTGCCGGATAACGGAGGATGATCGCCTCATCGGAGGCTTCTGCGTAATCGACATAAAGCCCCTCTCGCGCAACTTCCAGCACGTTCTCGGCCACCAACTGCGACTGCTGATAGATGCTGGTGCCGGCCCCGTCAGCATTGTCCAGCAGGTATTTCAGCTTTTCAGGACCGTTAAACGTGGGGTCCTTGCGATAAGCCATCCCAAGCATGCCGATCTTCGTATTGCCGGCAATCGCATAGAACACCGCGCGGCTCAGATAGTCCTCATTACGCTTACGATTACGCGTGGATTTATCGGTTGGGTCGAGATAAGGCAGATACTTATTACCCGCCGCTTTTACGGCCTCAGCTCCTTTGCAGAAGTCCCTGTATTTCCTCCAGGCAGCAGAAGCCGCCCGGTGTTCTGGTCGAACCCAGGTGATATCGTCGTTTGCCATATCAGAAAGTAGTGTCCATGGTGATTGAGTATGCTGGTTTCACAATCGGGTAATCCTTTACGATGAAGTACCCGCCAGCATCATTGGGGTGATCGTTATCTGCTGATTTGTCCGGTTCGCCATTAGCCGCCCAGATTTGCTGCTCGAGGCTCTCGGTGTAAACCGGGCAATTCTGCACGTTAACCAGATAGCGGCGTTCTCCGTTGGCGTTGCAGAACATGGCGTTCATCGAGTTGATGCGGTCCTTAACCGGAGGGTTGGCATCATCAACAATAACGCTGAACCCGGCATCATTAAGCTGGGCAATATCGGTCTTGCTGGCGTTCTGGGACTTGCGGGAGTCGCCAGAGGCATCCGGATAGATGTAAATCTCCCGGCTTTTAACGTATCGGCCATCCTCGTAGCGCCAGAACTCTTCCTGGATACGCTTAATCATCGCTGGCGTGTCGTAGACCTTCACCAGCTCACGGACCGCGCGCGGCAGGCCATTACGCTTAACGTGAACAATCGCGGCCATTTTCCCCACGTTGAAGTCCATACCGATAAACAGCGGATCCCCGTCCTGAATCTCGTCAGAACAGTTATTCAGCTTACGGTTGAAGGTGTGGTAAATGGTCCCGCTGTTGAGGTTCGTGAACTTCCCTCGCAGGTATGCCTGAATCAGTTCGTCAGGGTAAGAACTCAGCAACGACGGGATGTAATCCGCGGGCAGGTTCTTCGCGTTATCGAATGTGCTGGCCTGTATCAGGCCGTACAATGCCGCTAGCTCGGGCTTTTCACGTACCGCCTTCACGAACTGCTGGTAGACGAACTTGAACCCTTCCGGCGTCGTCGTGACATCGATGCCGTTACGCAGTCCATCGACCTTATAACGCATACGCGCGATGATTTTTCGCCAGGCCTGCTGCGCTTTGGCCGCCGCCATGACATCCAGCTCATCCACCATCGCGTTACCGATTTTGAAGCCGACTATCGAGCCGGGTTTCTCCATCGAACGGCAGATTGTCGTCCCGCGAAAACGTCGCCCCTCATAGAAGTGAACCTCTTTGTTCCCCTCATTGATTTTAACGCTCAGCCCCCAGTCAAAGGCCACCTCTTCAATCGTCGGGTAGAAGATGTCACGAATCTGCGGGTACGTTGGCGCGAAATAACCCTGGTTGATTTTAGGGTGCTCCCACATCCCCTTACAGATGCCGCCACAGCCCACCCACGTCTTACCGGAACCGAATCCGGCAACGTAGGCTTTGAACTTGTGCTGCATCGCGAGGAAGCGCGCCTGCGGGATATTAAGTGTCGGGCTGATCCCCATCGTCCGCCCTCGCGTCCACTACGTTGATATTGATCTGCACTGGAGTTGGTTCGTCGTCGTCACCATCGCCGGCCAGATCTTTGCGGAGTTTTTCCACTTCAAGTTTGCGGCGCTCGATTTCAATTTGCTGCAGCTTCTGCGCGAACTCGCTATCAGCCAGGCCAAGCCGTTTCATTACAGCTTCAAACATCTTTTCGCGGCTGATAGCCGTTATCTCGACACCGTTTTTACCGACCTTCACACCGGAATAAGCCAGCGCAGCGGTCGGCGGCAAATAACGAGAATCGGGGAAGTGAGGACGCCCGATACCATCGCCATTGCAGCGCGGGCATTCTGGGTTAGGCTCCCGGTTGTGGTCGTAGCCGTAACCGCCAGTGTCTTCTGGCTGCTTCGCGCCCTCTTTACCTTCAACCTTCGCAGTCTCTTCTTCGAACTCAACAGCATCGCGCCACTGGTAGTGATGACCGAAGCCCCAGCAGTAACGACACGCACCGCGGCGGTATTGTGATAGCTGGTTTGCATCGAAGGTGGCGAGCCGCCACATCTGTGCCAGGACTTCATCGGCACCGCCAAGCGTGCGCACAATGGACGCTTTTTGCTGCTGTGCAATGGCCTGCGCAACGTTAGGATTCGTTATGAGCTGACGACCATAGTTTGGGTCACTGTAACCAGCACGCGCAGCGGCAGCGGTAGCGTTATTATCCTTAAGATATTCAGCAATGAAGCGCTTTACCTTCGCGCTTAGCTTTATGTCTACCAGCTCTTCTGCGCTTTGTTCTTTCTGCGCAGTGCGCACTTTTTTCTGCGCAGGTTTTTGCGCAATTTGCGCAGAAGGTTTTTTGATGTATCGGCGTGCAGTAGCGTAATTCAGTCCCTGCGCTTCACACCATTCCTTCGGTGATACGCCGGTTGCGGCATGTTCGGACAGGAACCGTTGCTGAAGCTCGCCCCAGTCCGGTTTTGCCATTACTCACTCCAATAAAAAAGCCACCAGCGTATGCGGGTGGCTCATTGCTACGAGTTGTACTTAGGTCTAAAGTGATTGCCGGAGCTTAATCTGCTCTAACTTCACTCCATTTTCGGTCGACACCTTTAATCCACTCGACCACTAGCGCGTCAGTGTGAATGTCGTAAATTTCTACTTGGTCACAATCAGCTGAATCTCTGGCCTCAGAAGCGAAAATTTCTGCTTCTCTTAGATCAGTAGCTGAACGATAAACGTCTCGCCACCCGGCAGCTCTCTCATATGAATTGTATGCAAAAACTAAATAGCGCTTCATAGTCGTCCCGTCTATACATCCCCTAGAATGCAAAAACATTATCATAGGCACTCAGTGAATGCCTGCTGTAATGCCGTACCCTTTGAGCAGACAACGGTTGACTTATCCGCTGGTGAGGATTTTTGTCGTTACATTTAAGTGTGCATTTCTTTTGCATTATTTGAGGAAGATGTTAATGTCCCACAGCCTTAGAGCAAGAAGCACAAAAAACATAACAAAAGATTCATCTCATAATTGCCCCGCACCTGGGGCATTTTTTATGCGCGCGTACTTCTCAATCCCACCAGCAAGTGGGATATCATGGTGATAGCAAAAAAACCGCCCGAAGGCGGTTGAGAAGAGCTAATCGCTGCTGGTACAGTTTTTCAAAATCATTAACTGAAAATCTTCTAGGGACAATTCATCTATGATCTTACCTGTAATGGTGATTTTCATTCGCCCCATCACATCCAGCCCGCCAATAATGCGGATTTCAGCCGGCAACTTAGAACTGCTCCTGATGTAATCTATAAGGTCGTTTATGAACCCTTCCTTACCATACACTGCAAAGCAAGGCGTTCCGCAGTGCATGGTTTCCAACCGTCCCTCAAGCATCATGTTGCTCCATAGGAAATCGGTAACACTGAGTGTAGTAGGAACCCCTGCTTAACTCCTATTTACTTATTCCCCTGCTGAACATATCAGTTGCCTAATCCACTCCGGAGGTACAAGGTTGATTGACCTCTTTAGGGAATACCCATTATCAAGCCCACCAGCGGATTCAAGTGGCTCATAGTTGGGGTGGTGACTGATGCTTCTATCCGGCATGCATGGCCATCGTTGGACGACGCCATCAGGACATTCACCACAACTGGGATGACTCTGCCTTGCCAGGGAAGTGCACCTGGACGCAAAGGAAGTGGCTGTGCACAAAGCCATCACATGTTGTGTGCTCCGTTTCGTGGAGTAACGCTCATGTCCTTGAGTTGCTGTTGCTTCATCGCCGCTTGTAAAATGGTGGTAAAAAAAATGACCAGCATAAATTGCCTGGTCATTGGGTCATGCAGTTGTCTCTGCATTACGAACCGGAGTCCGCGCGATATAATTATTGTATCGAGAGCATTATCAAATGCCTTTAGAAAGGTAGCAGCGAAAGAAAAATCTATACCAAACGGTACAAAAAGAACACTGGTCCTTTAGGAATTGTCTGACTACTTATACTGAGAGTATAAACAATATCGCTGTATGACTACTACCTTACAAATGATTGTGGTGCCGGGTGCCTCCCGGTGAGTCTTTTGGTTAACCATCCTTGACCCGCTTGCTCTAGAAATTCACGATGCCCCAAAAAGAAGAGTCGTCAGGTTAATTAGCCCCACCGCTTAGGGGGATTCACCACGGTTTAACTGTAACACATGAATGTCGAGCAAGTAGGTGTGATTTCAGCTGGTGGAGATAACCATTATCAAGCCCACCAGCAGATGATTGTGTAATGGCAATCAAAAGGCCGCATTAGCGACCTTGTGAATGGAGAAGAGATTAAATAAGTTTAATCTTTACCTCATAACCTTCGAGACCGGCCATCGATTCACGTGCTATAAATTGAATTTCAGAAACCTCTTTTCCAGTTTTTTTTCGTAATTCTGAAATTCTTTTTGCTATCAGAGCGGCAATTTCTTCTTCTGCCTTTTGCGTAAGAGCTTCAACTTTCATTTTAACCTCTTCTGGTTCATCTACGTTTCCCATCTTCCAGCAAGGTGACAATCGTTGATTAACTGTCCTTTACCATAACTGTATATGGATTATAGACCACCGATATTGCAGATACTGTGTGCTTTTATGTTTCGAAGGCAAGATCATTCAGGTGATATACCAGTACGTTATGGATACTTACGGCGAAGCTCTGTTTTTCTCGATTTCACGAATTCCCGCGAAGTTATTGTTGCCCTTATCAATGACTGCCAGCAGCGGCTTGATCCAGAGAACGGCCTGGCAATACGTCATTGCGCTGGCGGCAACGGCACGATCATTGGCTGTGTCAGGTCCGTTGGTATCGGCGTGCATTGCGCTGGAACGTAAACTGTACGCGTATTCGAGCAGCCCACCAGCAATGTCAGCAGGAACAGGCAGATCACAGGTTTTTTCACGGCGGAGAATCTCCCGGTATTTAATGACGGTTTCTTCGGTGCTGGTGTTGATAATGGAGTTAAGCCTGTAGGTATGATCTGCAACCTTATTAAACCGATTGAAGTTGAATGCTTGGGTGGCGATTACCTGCTCCTGCAGAGCATTGTCACTGCGCAGAACCTCGTTATCACTCTGCAGGCCGTTGGCGTCTGAGCAACTTTTAACAAGTGCGACTGACAGACCAGTAATAACCACAACCGCGATTGGTAAAAGATTAAATTTCACTGGTCTATCCCCCAGCACGCCAACACACTTTCCTGGTCTCGCCGTTCTACCTGACCGTAGCAGCCGTTCTTCTGGCCTTTAGTCAGGCGGCAGTCGCGGCCACCGTCTCTAATCCACCAGCGAATTGCCTCGCATGCCCCGTGGCGGTCACCGTCATTGATGCGCTTATAGAACGTGGACGGGAAGCACTTACCCGGCCCGATGTTGTACGGGCAGAACGAAGCAATACCCGCTTTCTGCGGTTCGGTCAGAGGCACCTTAATATTGCGATCAACCCACGCAAGCGCCTTGTCCTGTTCGATGGCGTTTACCTGGTCGCATTTCGCCTGTGTCAGCTTCATGCCTTGCACCACCGATTTACCATCAACCATTGTGGCGCCGCGGCAAATCGTCCAGATACCTCCGCCATCTTTGTATGCAGTGAGCCTGTTCCCTTCTTTCTCATTCAGGAACTGATCGAGGATGGTCGGTGCGGATGCCCCAGCAAGCACCAATCCCAGAACTGCCGCGCTCAACTTTGCCCGGTTCCCCATCACTCACTTTCCTTTTGTAATGCCTCAACGACCACGCTTGCAGCAGCAGGACGCTCGTTAAGGGGTCTATCACCAACGCCTTGAAGGTAGTCATTGACCATTTTTGTTCGCTTCTCGTCCTCTCTACGCCTGCGGTTTGCATCCACCCGCCCGTTAATGTAGGAGACAAGCGATATAAGCAGACCAGCAGCGCCAAAGAATATGAACACCAGCTCCTGAGTGGTAAATCCAATGGCTGACGCCAGAGCTGCTACCCATGCGAAGAACTGCGTGAAGATGTTCCCTGAATCATTCATTTTCATGGTCTCTCACCTCGCTGAGTGCGGGTGCTGTTGCTAGAAATAAAAAAAGGCCGCCAAACGGCAGCCTTAGGATGATTGAAACCTGCTGGAGCTTCCTTCTCATGAGGAGTGCAATAAATTAAATAATCCTTAAGTAGAGCTATTTAACTCTTTAAAAAAATTAACTATTCACATAGTTTTTAAATGTTATCATTTGCGTTAATTTAAAAACTTATTTTCTTAGGGATACAAGACTTATAAGCGGGCATGCACTGGCATTATTAATGCGGAGAGGATTGATGACGTTCTCCGCACTTTTTAGTGCCCACATCTTGTTACCAAATGTGCACCGGCCGCTACATTAGTGCCAGAAACATGACCAGACATTTCGTATCCCCTTATTGCGACCACCACTTTCAGAAAAGTTGAGTGTAGAAAAAAACCACTCAGCGAGCAGGCAACTAGACGTTAACAGCATGCACGCTGCCATTAATAGCATTGAGTAGCTCTAAAGGCATGAAGCGCAAATAATTCAGTGGAATATGTTTTAGTGGCTAACTGGTGGAGCAAGTGGGCCCGAGAGAACATCAGCTTCTCCGTTGTCACAGATGTCGTCACCCTGAGTCAAATGCCAGATACCTGTTATTGTCTGGCCCGTTTCAAGGTCATCGGTTATACCATTGGTGTAGTAGGCTACCTGAATCCTGCCGTTGTGCTGTATCCAATAGAAACCTTCTTCCATTTTTCCCTCCTGCATGGTTAGGGAAATGATAAGACACCTTAGGGATGGGTGGCTTTAGAAATTCTTAAATCGCAATTAAGCAACAGCCCTACGGTTTTAACCACAGGGCTTTAAACGAAGGCAATAACCCATCGTTGGAGCAAAATTACCACAGATTCGGGAAAAGTAAATAGCCCACGATAAAATAACGTCCTATTTTGTTATTTGCTTCAGCTGTGCATCAGCCCATGCTTCTTCGATATCAAACTTGGTGATGAGCTGATCGTAGAATGGTTTTACAGATTTCTTCCAGGTACTGAGGCTGATAGCATCTGTAATCTGACGCACCGCGGCGTATGCCTCGGTCGATGGTATTCGTTCAAATCCACGACCACTGCAGCGTTTGCAATCAGCCAGAACTGGAACGCCCTGCTGTTCTGTAAGAGCCTGATTAATGACTTTCCCGCGTCCATGACAGTCACTACAGGCGCAGCTGACAACCTTCTTTCCCTTGCATTCAGGGCACAGCACCCGGGCCGCTTCTCGCACCTGGCGTATGTTTTCGTATTGAGAAGGGATAACTTTTAGCCCCCAAGCGGTGGATTTTTTAATAACCTCTTTTGCGTGCCAAGAGGTGCTGGTCTTCATCGTAAAAACATCTGCGTCGATGAACCCCTGTCCGTCGCAACATACGCAATGCTTCACGCTGGCGGCGCTTCGGGAATAGTCTTCGAACGCGAAGGCGGCCAGCTGCTTAATCACCACTGGCTTAACCTTGGCATCCAGTTTACGAAGCGCAGCAACCCGATCGCACTTCGTCAGCGCGTACTGGGCCAGTAACTCAATCGCCCTCTCCCGGTCATTGTTGCTGATACCCATCTTCCCTAGAAAGGCGCTATAACCCAAGGCTGCCCGTTCCTGCGTCATGCCCATCGCAGCCATGATATCCGTTCCGGTTAATGAGTCTGACGCCGTAGCGCGCGGAGAGTCGTTAATCATTGTCGATTTGGCAAAGTGATATTTGAGGGTGTTTTCAAGATTCATGCGGTCTCCAGCTCGATAATGGTGAGTTCTAATTTCCCGCCCTTAACGACAGGCATTTTCACAACGCGATAATCCACAACCTGGCAGTCATCCAGCCAGAATCCCGCCTTGGTTAAAGCGTCGAATGCAGCCTTCTGCAGGTTATCCAGATCGCGGCGCCGGCGGTCGGGCATGTGACATTCAATTCGGATTTTGAGTGGTGCAGGCGTTCGGATATTTAGCCTGGCGCTTCGAATGACATTGGCCACCTCATAGCGATACGCGACGCCATCGGCGCTAATATGCGTGCGCCCGCGGTTGTGCCGGTAATACCGGTTATTGCTAGGCGGCCAGGGCAAAGTGATTTGATATGACTTCACGTTTACCCCCACATCCGGTTTCGCCAGCGGCTATCCGGGCGTGCTGGCGTATTTGAGGTAGGAAGAAATGCACTGACAGTCCAGGTCACGTAATCCGGGTTAAGGCTACGCTCGACTCGGACGCCACGCGCTTTGTAACGCTTAACCAGTTCGTCGGCCTGTTCGGTGCTGCAATCGGTATGTTGAAACCAGGTATATTTCATGTCCATCACCCCGCGAAGCCAAGCAGCTGCGCGGCGACATTTTCGGCCTCATCGCGACTGCGGAATGAACGCGACAGGACCCAGCGCCAAAGAACATCGAGCGCAGCTTTATAGAGCTGCTGAAACTCGAGTTCGTCCATGTTGGCGAATGAGATGCTGCGGGGATGTTTTTTGAGTGTACCGTCTGGTAGCTGAATGGCATCAAAGTGCCCTGCCTCGACGATCACCCATGAGCGGTATGCATCGAAGGATTTGCACAGGCTGATGCCATTCGTGACGCGCCGGTAAGCAACCTGCTCAAGATACTGCTCAGCAGCATCAATCAGCGCGCTCTCATTCCCGCCATACGAAGCCAGGAATTTTGCGTAGCCGGTGATCAGCTTCCGCTCATTACTCGATATAGTCCCGCCGATTGGTTCCCAGTATTCAAAACCGAGATTGAGGAGCGCGAAAAAGCGCCGGTGGAATGCCGGGTTTCGTACCCTCCTGAACTCGGCAACAAGAACATCGCCGAGCCAGGTTTTGGATTGCAGGATATCGCTGCTCTCGGGCGTAGCCGGGATCAGTATTCCTGAGTGGTGTTTGATAAGTTGTAATTCTAGCGCCATGGTTCTCTCCGTGGCGCATCAGGTATAGGGTGTTCAGGCCTATGAAAGAATAATATCAGACGGTGGTGTAATTCGGTACCCAAGCCGTTTTGCAAATTGCATGAACCCGTTGAGAGTAAAGATTTCTTCCTCTTCGAGTAACGGTCGTAATGAAACTATTCCATTTACTCGATAAACCAGATATCTGCCCTCAGCCGGGAAGCTATAGATAACTGCTTTATCGGCCCTTCTGACCACGTCATACCATTGATCATCTGCATTAAAGGTATCTGCACTACACACTATTTCCCCCAGAGCGACTAATTGACGCGGTAAACAGTAATCGGGAACAGCCAGGGGAACGCAAACAGCGATACTCTTTGAAACTGCTCCAGTGAAATTCACGCGATTAATAAAACCACTCGTCCGCGCTTTCCCAGGTCTCCTGCACGATATGTTCGACCTCTTTCTTGTCGCCTCCGAAGACAGTCAGCCCATCATTGCTGGCACGCTTGATCGTTAGCTGACAATTATCGAACTGCTTGCTGAGCCTTTTGAGCAGTTCTGACTCGAGAGCAGGTATAGCTCCATCAGGAAGTTTCTTCATGCGATCAATGGCTAACTCGATTATCATTTTTCCCTCCGCAATGAATTACTGTATGCATGTACAGTACATTTATAAACTTATGTTACGGATTTTGCAACGTTTTAGGAGCATGCTATGAAGAAGAGCTGGCTAAAGCTGCTAGTTGGACACTAAGCAACAGCTATTACAATGCGTTAAATTTACGAGCTACCGAGTTAGTTTCCAAATTTAATCGCCACGATTTTAATAGAAAAAAGGCCTGCACTAACCAGTGGCAGACCTAATCAAATCTTTTCGAGGCGAGTATTTAAAATTGATAACTGTAGTTCAAGCTGGCAAACCAAAGATAAGGATTGTCATAGCTACCTTTGAATTGCTCCGGTGACTGGACCCGAGAAGACTGCATATTTAGGTATGATACTGCAAAACCAATGTTACTTTGTGGTGTAATTTGATACTGCGCACCTGTTGCAAATCGCCATTCATCACCTGTAGGTAAGGAAAGGGCCACGTCGTTCTGCGTTTTGTAGACTGTGCTGTCAAAAGCCACACCGGCGTTAATGCGCCACAATTCGGTTGGGCGATACTGTAACCCCAGCGCGGTATGCCAGGAATCTTTGAGACGGTTTTTGCGATTGGCATTTTGTCCAGCGACAGAAACCTGCGGACTGCCAAACTGACTCCAGTCCTGCCAGCCAAGGTCACCCATAATTGACCATGTCTTATTGAAATCATGCACCAGACTCAACATTATCTGCTGAGGTGCCCGGACCTGCGCTGAAACAGGAATTTCATATTCAACGTTGGGTAAGTTTGGGAAGCGAGCTTTAGCATCTATATTAAAGTCATAGTCTGTTTTGCTGGTCCAGGCGATTCCCGCGCGAGTTTTATCGGTGAGCTCCATTAATAAGCCCAGACGATAACTCAGCGCCCAGTCATGATCATTCTGTTTTTCATCTTCATTGTCGACATTACGTGTGAGAGAAAGGAATCCGTAATTGACATTGACTGAACCACCAACTGATACTCGTTCGCTTAATTTATAGGCTAAAGACGGACTTAAAGTCATTGCAACCATGGTGCTCTTTTTTATGAGACGGTCGCCAGCCCAGTTACCAAAATCAATCCCCAGCCCGTAATTGCCATATAACCCTAGCCCGGCATACAGTGCATCATCGAGTTTCTGTGTATAAAAGGCGCTAGCATTTGGAAAAAACCGCATGATATCGCCAGGATTTTTACGTCCACTATCATCATCAAGGCGATAGGAAATATCACCATCCATTGCCTGTAATCCGCCTGTAAACATATGATCAGGTAGCCGCGTCATTCCTGCCGGGTTAGTCACTATGGTAGAGGCGTCCTGCGCGCGCGCAGCTTGGCCAGCACCTGCAAGCGCAGTATCTTCAGTCCCAATTTCGTAAAAATAGAGTGCGCTGGCCTGTGTCGCTGGAGAAAGAAACGCCAGCAGAGAAAATAGCGTCGATTTTTTCATATGCCGTCTGCCTGTATTTAATGGTCAGTATTATTTGTCGCGTACTGGTGCAACAGCGGGGGCGGGATACCAGTTATCTTTTGCGACCACGACGCTTCCTTCAGGCTGCATGACAAAGTTGGGCGACATGATCTGCACATTGAATTCGTTGAAAACATCCTGGATATTACTGAACAGTGCATTTCGCGCGATGGCCAGTGACACATCGGTTTTCAGCCTGACCTGAAGCTCATAGGCTATATACCAGTCCATCAGCGCCAACTGGCGCACCAGCGGCGCGGTCGTAAGATCCACGAATTCTGTTCGCTTGGCTGCCAATTCAAGCATGGCATGAACCTGCCTCCATGGGGTGTCGTACCCGATGGTGACGCTTACGGTTAAGTTGACACTGCCGTCGTTATTTTGGGCACTGAGGTTCGTTATCTTGCCACTCACTACGACAGCATTAGGTACTGTCACTACATAGTTTTCGCGAGTTATAATTTTTGTGGCGAGCATGCCAATTTCACTCACCTTTCCTTCGTTATCCGCAACACGAATGACATCTCCTTTGCGCAAGGCGCGTGAGTAAATCAGCACCAGGCCACTCATAGCGTGATTCATCACCCCAGCAGACCCCAGCGTCAGCATGAGACCAAAGAAGACACTTATACCCTTAAAGGCCAGTGAATTTGCGCCAGGAAGAAACGGATAGGCTGCTGAGAGAGCAAATAACCATACCACGACCGAGAGGAGTTTCCTGGTCGCCCCGACGGTTTCAGGATGCAGACCGGGGAACTGTAAGCGTCCCACCTCGACCTGGTTGAGTGTCATTTTCAATAACTTAAGAATGAAAGCGGTGATGATGAAAATAATCAAAACAATCATCAACCCCGGTAAAGCTGAGACAATGGATAAGAAAATCTGACGAACGACACGCAGGGACCAGTCTCCCAGCGATGTTGCCCAAACCCGGGTCCACGGAAAAAGACTAAACGCCCAGCTAAGCCAGACATAAAAACCAATGATTCCCAGGAAAATCATCAGCAAGGCATATAAACGAGCTTCAACAGCCCCCACGTAACGCCGCCAGGTTTTGGGGATCCATCCGCGATTTTCTGCAATCCGACGACGAAAGTATCTCTTAACCCGACGCCATGAGCGCCACGCTACCCATATAAACAGTAAATAACCCGCTAACCCCACAATGGTTTTCAATGTGGAAAGTGCAAGCCAACCGGAATCGTATTGATCGTGAAGGGCTGTACGTTGCGCCTCCATTCGCGCCAGCACGCGTTGCGCGGCTTGATCCAGAGTCAGGTCATCGCCCTCATCTAGATCTGCCTGCGTCAGCAACATTAGCGGCTTGCCATTCATTAAAAACAGCCTCCCCTGCTGGTTATAACGGGTGACGGGGAGAATTTGTATTGGCTCACTGACATCCGCCTGGGTGAATTTACGCAGAGTATTGTGGATGCGTAAAACCCGTTCTTCCGGCGTTGTCTGACCAAACTTGGCCTGAAGCATGACTATGGGAGTGTGGAAGATATAAAGCGTGCGTGCTTGTTCCTGCTCCGTCGGCTCCTGACGGGGCTCAGCAGCGAAAGTTGAACTGACGGCGAAAAAGATAAAACATATCAACAGAGCGAACCTTATCCTGTTCATATTTACCTGTGATTTGTGAATGAACAATTTCACCGAGCAGTTAAATAGCAACATGCCGAATGCTAACTACTGGAAAAAATTCCCCTGCGAGAGATGTCTCCCGCAGGGCAAAGTTTTAAGGCGTAACGATATTGAACCAGAAATCAAATTTATCCATATAACCGAGCATAGCGTCGAGTTTCGCTCCATCGCCGGTAATTTTCACATCACCGCTGTCTTGGGCCTGCTTGAGCGTAACCTCTTTCAGGATAATTTTATTCAACGTGTCCCTATTAAGAGTCACTGTTGCATCAGCGTCCTTAGCCTCAGCGTTGGCCGTATGGTTCAGAACACCATTTTCCAGCTCCAGCTTATATTTGCCTCCATCGCTGCCCAAATCGATGTTAAACACCGATTTAGCATCACCGGCTTTCTGACCATTGATATGAACAGCCAGATAGTCAAAGAACATCTCTGGCGTCATCGCGCGCACCGTATCCGGGCTGGCGGTATTCGGGGTTGGCCCTTTCACCACGCCGTTACGCAACTCCTGCGCACCAGTCAGGTAGAAGTTACGCCACGGACCAGATTCAGCCTGATAGCCAAGCTGTTCCAGCGCATCGGCTTCTAGGTTGCGTGCTGCCTGGTTGTTTGGATCGGCAAATACCACTTTGCTCACCACCTGCGCCACCCAGCGGTAGTTCCCCTGGTCGAAGTCGGTTTTCGCTTTGTTCAGGATGGCATCCGCGCCGCCCATATACTCCACGAATTTCTTCGCGCCTTCTTCCGGCGGCAGTTCATCCAGCGTCGCCGGGTTGCCGTCAAACCAGCCCAGATACAGTACATAGGTGGCTTTCACGTCATGGCTCACCGAACCGTAATAGCCGCGGTTCGCCCAGGTATGCGCCAGTGAATCCGGGAGCTTGAAGTTCGCGGCGATTTCGTCGCGCGTCAGCCCTTCGTTCGCCATACGCAGCGTCTGGTCGTTGATGTAACGATAGAGATCACGCTGGCTTTTCAGCAGTTTGACCACGTTTTCGTTGCCCCAGGTCGGCCAGTGGTGCTGTGCCATGATGATTTCAGCTTTGTCACCCCAGCGCACAATCGCCTGGTTGATGTACTTCGACCACGGCAGCGGCTCGCGGATTTTGGCCCCGCGCAGCGAGTAGGTGTTGTGCAGGGTATGGGTAACGTCCTCAGCTGATTCGATGAGTTTTTTCTCTTCAATATACCAGAGCATTTCGGACGGCGCTTCGGATCCAGGGGCGAGCATAAAATCATAGGTCAGGCCGTCGATGACCTCTTTCTGACCATCTTTTTCAATGATATTGGTGGGGGCAATCAGCGTGACCGTCCCGGCGGAGGTCGTGGTCCCAAGACCGGCACCCACCTGACCTTTGGCATCTGGCTTCAGCAGGTTGCCATACATATAGCTGGCTCGGCGGCTCATCACGTTACCCGCCATGATATTCTCGGCAACGGCCGCTTCCATAAACCCGGCAGGCGCGTAGACCTTAACTTTGCCGGACTTCACGTCGGCTTCATCAACCACGCCGCGCACGCCACCATAGTGGTCAACGTGGCTGTGGGTATAAATAATGGCGACGACAGGTTTCTTGCCGCGATTTTTAAAATAGAGATCCATCCCGACCTTCGCCGTTTCTGCCGACACCAGCGGGTCAACCACGGTAATACCGTCTTTCCCTTCAATGATGGTCATATTTGACAGGTCAAGATTTCGGATCTGATATACGCCGTCGGTGACTTCAAACAGGCCGCTAATATTAATCAGCTGAGATTGACGCCATAAACTCGGGTTAACGGTATCTGGAGCTTTATCGCCTTCTTTAATAAAAGAATATTGTTGTGGGTTCCAGATTACATTTCCTTGCTCACCTTTGATGACTTCCTGAGGAAGTGGGGCAATGAACCCTTTATGGGCATTGGTGAAATCAGTGTTATCAGAGAAAGGGAGTTGATTATATAAGGCGTTGTTAGCTTGTTGCGTAGCTGCTGATGCATCTTTCGAAGCCTCAGCAGCCGAAAGGGAGAGACTAACTGAGCTCAGAATGCCAGCAATAGCAAGGCTCCTTACTATCATATTGAATTTCATCAAAACCTCTCGAAGTTCTACTACATCTTATGTGGGAAAGTATTAAAATCAGCTCAAATGAAAGGAAACATGAATAAATATAAACGGGGTTTTACATTCAGCAAGTCAAAGCGTGTGAATTAACTCATTGTAATTTGGCGAAAATGAACTACGCAGAACTATCAACTTACTGAATCATTCGTAAGTAGTTGTTAGTGATTTATTACACCTCGAAAAAAATGTGTAATACTCTGGAACCACTTGTTTATATGGATAATTCTCAACTATCTCTCGTATATTTCTATTAAATTTTATTGGCAGGTTTGTGATAAAAAACACATTTTCATGAGTAACAAAGGACGTTACTCGCCAGGGCTAAGCCTTCGTATTAGCTTTCACGCTCTCATACTTAGCTTTGAGCAACTCAGCCGGTGTCGGCCCCTTCGGCGATACCGGCGCAGTCAGCGCCCGACGAACAGGCGGAATCGGCTTCCCGGCTAGCACCCGTTTTTCCCAGATATCCAGAATATCTCTGGCTTCACGTTCGAGTTCTTTATGGCTCAATTGGCCATCAGTTCCGCGGCGCCGCAGTTCCAGACAGATGTGGTAAAAAACCGGCTTCGGCCAGGGATACTGCTCACTACTCGGGTACCGGAAGACCAACTTGCGCCACTTCCAGTATTCAGCCATGACGTCAGCAGTGGTGATCCCAAGCACGCAGCGCCCTTCCCTGCACCACTTGATGAACTGGCCTGGCGAAGGCAGGAATGGGCGTTCCTGACGGCGTACCATGCGCATGCCGGTTTCAACCTGCTCCATGGTGCTTATCCCGTTTTCTTTGAAGGCCAGCACCCACTGACGGCGGATCTCGTTCACGTCTTCCTGGCTGCGATTAACCAGGCTTGCCGGGAACGCGGCCGCCAGTTGTACGAACAGCCCGTTGATAATCTGCGCCACCTGCTGCGTTTGTTCGCGTTCGGTGTACTGCTCAGTCAGGTTATGCGCTACGCGGCGGGCCTGTTCCCGGTCAAAATCGCGAATACTCTCGGCAAGGTTTTTCATTCCAGCACCCCGTCAATCCAGTCGGTGTTATGCAGGTCGATGCTGCCCCGGGAAGGTTTTGCCGTTCCGGTTGCACGCAGCCGCTTTGTAGTGAGCTGATCCCACTGTTTGCGCAGACTCGAGGGGCTCAGGATATTGTCTTTCCAGAACTCGTCCCGGTTAGCCCACTGGAACAGGTCACAAATTTCGTAGTGAGTGCGCTTGTCCTGAACACGCATCAGCCTGACGGTGTTTGCCCATTCAGCCCAGTTTGGCTCGGATAGCGATGCGTTGACGGTGAGAAGCCTGTCGTAAATCCAGCGTGCGGCCTTGAGGTCGTCAGCGGATCCCCATGATTTACCTGCCGGGGTGTATATCCCGGCGGCAGCTTCTGGATGGCGTGAGAGAAACTTTTGAGTTTTCTGGTTTCGGGATTCGTCAGAATTCCGAGACGAGGATATTTTATTATTGTTCTTGTTATAGTCTTGGGTGTCTACCGTTTCCGGGAAGGTTTTTCCCGTTTTCGGTAACACTTTTCCCGATTTCAGGAAGACTTTTCCCGTTTTCGGTTTGTCTAAAATCCAGGCAGAAAGGTCAGTATTTATACCGACAGTTTTCATCACTCCCTGCTTTTGACTGAAGATGATTTTGCGTTCTGCGAGAGATTTGAGCGCATCAGAAACATGCGAATCACTCAACCCTGTAAGTTCAGCGATCACCGTGTTCGTAACGCGATCCTGTTTCTTGTTCCAGCCGTAGGTAAGCCAGATCACCGCTTCAAAACACTGCCACTCCCGGCCTGACATTCTCAGACGAGGCTTAAGCTGTTGGATCTCATTAGCGACCTTGGTATACCCGTTCGACAGGTCGGCCATACGACCTCCCGGTTGTTCGGTTCTGTGGGGGAAATTGATAATTTCAGCTGTGTTTGACATACTTATCTCCGCAATCGTTAGCCACTTTTGCACCTGAAAGTCGGTTCTGTTAGCGCAGACCGGCTTTCACCTTTTCTGAAGTCTTCATATCGCCCCCAGCATGGTTGTCACCATCACCAGCAGAGGTGCCGTAAGGTCAGGATCGACTCTGAACATCTCAAAAATCCCCTCGCCTAACTCCTTCAGCTTTTCCTTCTTCGGTGCATCGAGCATCAGAGCTTGCTTCGCCTCGCTTACCTCTTTTTCTAATCTGGCCATGCGATACGCAAACGAGTCGTTCTTTACGACACGGTCGCGGTATCGAAGCGGTAAGACAGACATGATCGCGGGCACCAGCTGTTCGACGTTCTTTCGGTAAGATGCGGAGTCTTCTTTGTTGTCCAGCCAGCGAAACAGCTTCACGTTCCAGACATCGGCCTGGCCTGAGAAGTCCACGCCATTAAGCTGAAGTTCTTCTGCCGCTTCTTGGATCTGAAGAGCGACAGCTATGCGCCCTTCTGCCGCTGCCCAGGCTCGGACCGCAGAGCAGATATCACGATGATCAATATCCTTCACTGCCGACTCGCTTTGATGACACCGGAATATCAGAGGATTAGAGGAAGCTCTGCTACTCTGTTGATGTGAAACAGTCTGCATTGTTAAGGCTCCTGTTTAGGTATACCGTCGGTTGGATTTGGATAGAGATCGGGGCGAAGTTCGTGAGGAGTCACGCCAGTAGCGTAGAAAATTTGAAGCACACGAGCTTGAGGCACCCGCCCGTTGTTTCTGTTTCTCCAGTGGCTAATATTCATGGGGCAAGTCGATAAAAGTTCAGCCAATTTCGCTGAGTTACCTGCTGAAGCGATAGCTTTGTTTAATGCGTCCATTTTTCTACTCCTAGATAATACCAAACACATTAAACATTATGTTTATATAAGTGTCAACTTTATGATTGTTGAGTTGATAAACATTTGGTTTAGAATTCTGTTATGAAAGAAAAAACTCATCAGACAGATCATCCACAAGTTCGCAGACTCAATGAGATAATTGAGCAAAAGGGCATTACTAAAGCAGACATGGCGCGCATCTGTGGTGTCAGTGCGCAGTCTGTCAACAATTGGTTCGTCCGCGGTACTATTGGTAAAAGTTCCGCAATCAAGCTTGCGGATGCACTTGGGGTTAGTCTTGCTTGGCTTTTAGGACAGGAGGTAGATCAAAATGATGGTCTTAAGCCGGACGAGCAGCGCCTACTGGAGCTATACCGCCAATTGCCAGAAGAAGAACAACAAAACATGCTACGTGTCTTTGCTATTCGTCTAAAAGAACTCGATGAGCTATATGAGAAATACGTTAGAGGACGGATTCGTTCGAACGAACGTAATGGCCCGTAAAATTAAGGCACTCAAAGCGTTGTGGTAGTGGTAGCGATATCAACCTATGATGTCATCAAAGCAAAAAATGATTATGTGGTAAGTTTTTAATAGTTTTTCTGATAGCTTAAAATGTATGAACCTCATCACGCAAAATATAACATCTTGATTTATAATGGGTTAATGAGGTTATGCCGATAGTTTATCTTATCTAAACTTCATGAATTTAGGAAATTATAGATGACTGCAGAAATAGCAATTTTTAACAAAACGGCCATTGCCTTAGCTGCAGACTCAGCAGCAACCATTACAAGTAATGGTGTTCATAAAAAAATATATAATGGTTCAGAAAAACTTTTTACTTTATCAAAACATCATCCAGTAGGTGTAATGATTTATGGGAATAGTGAAGTGTGTGGTGCACCTTGGGAACTATTAATTAAAAGTTTCCGAGCAGAGAACAAAGACACATCATATCCGACATTGAATGAATGGTGTCAGGCATTTTTTAATTATGCTTCAAGCAACGACAAAATAATTACTAAACAAATGCGCGAGAATTACATAATGGCATTTCACTTTAATGACATTATGCCCGGAATGTTTAAGGACATTAACAAATTAGCTGAAGAAGAATCTGTTAAAATTGCTCGCGTAGTTACGATAGATGAATATCATTCAATAACAAACACTTACCTTGATGATTTCATTTCATTGCTAAACGACTGCCCATATTTTGAAGACTTTGACGAAAACGACGCACGGGACTCACTCAAAACCATTTCAAATTACTTAGATACACTATGTAACGATTTTATAATTAGCGATGACCGAGGCGTTCCAGAGGAAATCAAACAAAAAATCCTCACAATCCTCTCTTTGACATCTACAAAAAAATCGCCTTTAGGCATTACAAGTGGTATTGTTTTCGCTGGATTTGGTAATGACGAGTATTACCCTTCTATATTAGCTTTTGACGTTTTTGGATTCCTAGGTAATAAAGTTAGGAAAATATTCAATATTGCCAAGAGCTCTGTTAGTTCAGATGCAAATGTAATTCCATATGCTCAAGACCAAGAGGTACAACTATTTTTAAAAGGTTGTTACGACGATCTACTGATTCATGGTCAACAAACGTATGCGAACTGCCATGATGAGACGTTGAGTCAAGTGCAATCTGTCCTACAAGAATCATTGTCTGTTGAGCTCGCGTCCGAACTTTTCGAAAAAATTAAAGCAAATACAGAAGGTTACATACCAACTGCTGAGGAAAGTGTTAACTCTTTCATCAACATGAACTATAACCAGAAAGTTATGAGTATGCTGTCTTTCCTGCCTAAGCAAGAACTAGCTTATATGGCAGAATCTTTAGTTAATTTGACCGCTTTCAAACGAAAAGTATCAGATGATCATGAAACAGTTGGTGGTCCAATTGATGTTGCATTAATATCTAAAACAGACGGTTTTATTTGGGTGAAACGTAAGCACTATTTCTCTCCAGAACTCAATCATCATTTCTTTAGCAAAAATGAGTAAAGCACTAACAAAAGGGGACACTATGAAAGAACTTGAGAAAACAATAATTGTCAATAAATTCAGAGAGATATACAAAAACAAGCAAAGTCAAAAACCTGAACAGCAAAGTGTGCTGAACAGTTTTAAAGCAGCATAAGTACCAACCCGGCTAACGAGCCGGGTTTTTATTACGCCCTCTCCTCTACTAATCCAGCTTCCCAAGCATCTCTGCTTCATTAGGATTCGCCTCCTGATAACGAAAAAATTTATCTTGTTCGGATCAGTCTCGCCGCCACATAAACTTTATGCTGATACGAATATACCCATAATGTTGACACTCTACTAAACTTTGTGTTTAATAATTCTTGCAATGACGCACCACGACCCACCCAAGCAGGACGCCCACGAAGTAGCCGCCGACGGCATACGAAAAGTCGGATGAGGTGGAGAGATTAACGCGCATCAGGTGTAAACGTTCCGCTGGCCGGCGATAAGGCATAAGAAAAGCGCCCAGCAGGACGCTTCGCTCTTTAAAAATCTGGGTATCCCTGAATGTTAGCTAATCCAGCTGGCATCAAGAGTGTAGTTAGAGGTATTCATCGAGTAAGAGGCATTACAATTATGGCAAATAGATTGGTGAAAATAGCATCTGGCATGAGCGTTATAGTACGGCTCTCCAGTAGGCTGAAGTATCGATACTATTCTCTTTGTAAAACACTGTGGGCAAAGATGCACTGTTACCTTCTTTTCACCCACAATCTGCTCCTTCGAATACACAAACGTACCAGATTCAAGTTGATTGAAAACATAACCTTCAGTCTGGGATTGAAAATCTTCGTACTCTGCAATTTTTGCTTTGAGAAGCATTGCTTCTTCTTCACGTTGACGGATCACATCACCGAGAGAGAAGCACTCCGCCTGAAGTGTAATTAACCTGTTCTGAAGTTCAATCGTGGCAGCTTTAACTTCCGCATCAGTTTTTGCGTCGTTGATGACTTTGGCTAAACCTGCGGTCTCTTTTATGGCGGCCATGGCAGCTGATAGTTCGGCAATCACTACGAATACTCTTCTTGTTGCTGGGGATATCCAGATTAAACGAATCCTTGTCGTTGGGGAATAGCAGGATCCACCGAGCCTGATGTGGTCAAAAGACAGGCATTACAAGGAGATCAAAGTGACTGATTACGCACGTAAGCCATCACGGCAACAGGCCGTAAAGCTGAATTTATTCGAGGTGATTCTTCGCCGCTTATGCTACCTGCTGGCGCAAAAGGGGAATCCAGATGTGTAACTCAACGAAATGCGGGTACTGCGGCAAGCCGGTTGAACCGGAGGAAGTAGTCAAAAGTACCCTTCTCTATCGCAACGGCTCGCAGCTGGCGCGCAAAGATAAAGAATACTGCTCTGAACGTTGTGCTTCGTACGACCAGATGGCCCACGAGGCATAACATAAAAGCCGCGCAAGGCGGCCCGTACGTCCGGTGCTCCCGACCAAAGTTACACCGGAAAACTACTTAAAAAACCAAAGTTCACCCAATGGGCGCTATCTCTGGCCCGGGGATCTTACATCCAAAAAAGAGGATCTCACATGGAATTTTTCTATGTAGTTAAGGCTACGCAGAAATCTGGCAAAGAAGACGCAGTAATTTGGTTCACTGCGAAATCAGAAGCCCGTGCAAACCTACAGCTCGATGTTGAACTGGAAGATGCCGGTATTGAAACCGGCCGCGGTAAGGATTACACCAAACCGGTTCGCACCGATTTCCCTGTTTACAACGATCTGCCTGAAGAAAGCACAGTGGATTACACCTGGTGCAAACGCTACGAACTCCAGGGCGATGGACGTACCTGGCTGCCAAAGGCTTGTGCTGAACCTACTGGAGCCGTGGTCAACACTGCCGCACCGGAACAGACCGTTAAAGTCGAAACTACTGTCGAGAGTGTCCCGCTTGAAAACCGCACTCCAGCGGTCCGCTATGCCATCCATCTGACCAGCGACAAATACCAGTCACACATCACTAAAGAGCAGCAGCTGGCTGCCAGCGAAATGTCACTGGATGAAGGCAACACCTATCTCCAGAACCTGCTGCTGGCGAAGCATGACATCCCTGAAGTTGCCGAACTCAGCCTGAACGCTGAGTGGAAACTGGTTCAGGCGATTAAGCAGGTATTCGCGCCAGATGAAGTGCACGAAGTAAAGCTGCTTGCTGCTTTCATGACTGACTGGTTGAGAGTAGATACCGGCGACCGCAACAAGTTAGTTGAAGAGTGGAGAAGCGGAAAACTTACTCTTCTCAAATCAGCAAGCGCCAGCGAGACCGGTGTTACAACTTGTCAGGATATAAAACCTGAAAACGGTATTCAGATTGACGAGAATGATGACGAAACTACTCGTTATCCAGTCGTTCGCATGCCTTTCCGGAAGCAGCTACTCGCCCAGTTCACCGCCAACGAACTGCGTCACCACTTAACCCGCGAAGAATACGAAGGTATCAGCGCGCTGGAGATGGACACTGACAACAGCTATGTCCAGAACCTGCTGCTGTCGGCAGAAAACTGCGAAGAGGTTAAGGGTTACGATACCAAAGACCTGTGGCGCTACACCGATGCCATTCGCAAGGTGTTCAGCCAGGAGAAGCGTCACGAACTCGCCTTGGTTCTCCGTTTCACCAGAATCTGGGCGGCGACTGATTATATCGATCGCGGCATTCTCGTTCGCGAATGGGCTACCGGTAATCGCATCAGTAATGTTAAGCGCACTGATTCTGGGACCAATGCAGACGGTGGCTATGTAACGGATCGCGGCGAAGGCGCGCAACACACTCTGGACACCCTCGATCTTGAGATCGCATGCGCCCTACTGCCTATGGACTTCCACCACTTCGAAATTCCTTCGAGCGTGTTACGACGTGCCAAAGAAATCGTGGCTAAGAAAGAAGAACCATGGAAATCATGGAGCGCCATCCTGCGTAATCAGCCCGGCGTACTGGCGGTTAACCGTGCGGCAATCTTCAATCTGATCCGCATCGCACCAGAGAACATTCATCACACACCAGCGGCTCATCTTGAGTTTGTGAATAAAACCATGACGGCTGAGTTTAACTCTGCTGTAGAGCTACTGCCGTTGCCTACTCCTGCAGTTCAGACTGAAGCCCCAGTTGAACAACCGCAGGTTGAAAATCTCGGCAGTGGAGTGTTCTCCATCGATGGCCTGATGCGCGGAAATACCGAACCGGTCGTCGATACCTCCTCAAATGAAGTCGAAAAAACGGAAAACGCAGCGGAGACCACCACCGATGTGCAGATGGAAACGGCTAAGCCAGAGAAAGACGAAGATGTTGGTTCGGTACCACCGAGCGAAAGCACTGATGCAGCTAATTCGCAGACAGATTCCATAGCCCCGGAAGAGCAGCAGTCGAAGTCAGTAATCGAATACCCGGCTTACTTCGAGCCTGGCCGCTACGAAGGTCTGCCGAATGAGGTTTATCACGCAGCAAACGGTATTAGCTCAACCCAGGTAAAAGATGCCCGCGTCAGCCTGATGTACTTCAACGCGCGCCATGTGGCTAAAACTATCCCGCGCACAGCATCCAAAGTGCTGGACATGGGAAACCTTGTGCACGCCCTTGCATTGCAGCCGGAAAACCTCGAAGCAGAGTTCAGCGTAGAACCAGAGATCCCGGAGGGTGCTTTCACCACCACCGCAACTCTGCGCGAGCTCATCGACGCGTACAACGCCAGCCTACCGGCGCGGCTAAGCGCTGACGAGATTAAAGCGTTGCTTGAAGAACATAACGCATCCCTTCCCGATCAAGTGCCGCTTGGCGCCAGCCTGGAAGAAACGGCTCAAAGCTACATGGCTCTCCCTGCTGAGTACCAGCGTATTGAAGAAGGCCAGAAGCAGACAGCAACGGCAATGAAGGCATGCATTAAAGAGTACAACGCCACCCTGCCTGTGCCGGTTAAAACCAGCGGCAGCCGTGATGCGCTACTCGAGCAATTAGCGATCATCAATCCTGATTTGGTCGCGCAGGAAGCGCTGAAACCGACGCCGCTGAAAGTGTCCGGCACCAAAGCAGACATGATCCAAGCAGTTAAGTCGGTTAAGCCCGATGCCATATTCGCCGACGAACTGCTGGATGCCTGGCGCGACAACCCTGGTGAAAAAATTCTGGTTACCCGCCAGCAGCTGGCCACGGCACGAGCAATTCAGTCTGCGCTCCTGGCGCACCCGACCGCTGGCATGCTGCTGACACATCAAAGCCGTGCCGTTGAAGTGAGCTACTTCGGCTTTGACGAGGAGACGGGCTTAGAAGTTCGTGTACGTCCTGACCTTGAGATCGACCTGGACGGCGTGCGCATCGGTGCTGACTTGAAAACTATCAGCATGTGGAACGTCAAGCAGGAAAGCCTGCGCGCCCGGCTGCACCGGGAAATCATAGACCGTGACTATCACCTCAGCGCGGCTATGTATTGCGAGACCGCGGCGCTGGACCAGTTCTTCTGGATTTTCGTCAACAAAGACGAGAACTACCACTGGATCGCCATCATTGAGGCATCCACCGAACTGCTGGAACTGGGCATGCTCGAGTACCGCAAAACAATGCGCGCCATCGCCACAGGTTTCGACACGGGCGACTGGCCAGCGCCGATCACTACCGATTACACCGATGAACTGAACGACCTCGACCTGCGCCGCCTCGAAGCGCTGCGCGCTCAGGCTTAAGGGGGATTTATGCATAACACTAACGTTACCGTTGCTGACCAGAACACCGTTATTAACTCCAACGTGGCTTTGTTCGATTCCCAGTATCTGAACGCCATCAGCACGTTCGCGCAGATTATGGCCCAGGGCACCGCTACTGTTCCTAAGCACCTGCAGGGCAATCAGGCCGACTGCATGGCTGTAGCGATGCAAGCGGCTCAGTGGCAGATGAATCCCTTTGCCGTGGCGCAGAAGACGCACCTGATTAACGGTGTGCTCGGGTATGAAGCGCAGCTGGTTAATGCCGTCATTTCACGAAGCGGTGTGCTGGCCAGCCGCTTTGAATATGAATGGTACGGACAATGGGAAAAGGTTGTTGGGAAATTCCATATCCGTAAAGGCGACAAAGGCGAGTACCGAGTCCCGGGCTGGACCCTGGCTGACGAAGCAGGGATCGGCATCATTATCAGCGCAACCCTGAAAGGCGAAGATCAGCCGAGAGAACTAGATTTACTGCTGGCTCAGGCCCGTACCCGAAACTCTACCCTCTGGGCTGACGACCCTCGCCAGCAACTGGCGTACCTGGCCGTCAAACGCTGGGCGAGACTGTTCTGCCCCGATGTGATTCTGGGCGTCTACACCCCGGATGAACTCGATGATCGCCGTGAAGAGCGAGAGGTAAATCCCGCACCGGCGCAGCACGTTAGCCTTGCTGATATTTCAGGTGACAACGTCACTACGACTCAAACGGCTCAGGAATCAGCTCAAAATATCGATGCACTTGCTGATGATTTCCGTGACCGCATCGAGGCGGCTCAGGATGTGGATAGCGCTAAAGCGCTGCGCGCAGATATTGAAACCGTGAAAGCAACGCTGGGTTCTGCCCTGTTCACTGAGCTGAAAAACAAGGCCGTGAAGCGTTATTACCTGGTTGATGCACGGAACAAAGTCGAAGCAGCAATCAATTCCTTGCCACCTGCAGATGAGCCCGATGCAGCTGCTCGGTTCGCAGAAGTTGAGCGCGTCCTTGCATCGTCGAAACGCCATCTGGGCGACGAATTGCATGGTCAGTTCAGCGTCACCCTGGCGGATATGAAACCGGAATACGTGGACTAACGAGATCGGGAGGGGAAACCCTCCCTCAAGGAGAAGAAATGCGACTGATTAATCGAGGCAGTAAGCAATCCCCTTTGGCTCGCCAGGCATGTGAAATCGCACTCGCAGCCCACCAGCAAAGATATGGTGACTATGGGCGCAGCAAGATGAAA
>Ga0308165_1001546_pt1 | contig 31559 bp, 27 predicted proteins | sample PhyWR2_FD_201032 | JGI IMG/M metagenome (GOLD analysis project Ga0308165, IMG submission 201032) | Phyllosphere microbial communities from UC Gill Tract Community Farm, Albany, California, United States - DLSLW.R2 | ecosystem: Host-associated > Plants > Phyllosphere > Unclassified | place: USA... | reverse complement strand
GTAAAATTACACCCGGGGTAATGGTATCATAATAACCTTGACCGATAAAGCTTTTGAAAACTTTATTCAACAATGAAGTTTGTTTTAAAGCACCAAGATATTCAGTTTCTGATTTCGCTGCAGGCAAATTTAAAGGCTGTTTTAACCTGATCGCTGTTGGTACAGTTTGTTCAATCAGCTCATCAATAGAATTTACGCCAACAGTTTGCAACATTTCGGCTGTATCTGCCTCATTTGGTGCGATATGACGATTTTGAAAATCTTCCTTGTAGTGGATATTTAAGCTCATGCGGTATGAATAATAAATTTGCGTGCAAATGTAGCAAAAATGACGTTGTATTTCACTATCAATCAGCGTAAAAAAGGCGTCTTATTTACACTTAAAAGCGACAAAATAGATAGATTTTATTCACAAAGAGGAAGACAAACGTTTGTTCATTTTTATCTAATAATCCTATTATTTGGAAAGTTATTGCACTTCTGAAATTTAAATCTGTTAACAGCTATATTATCAATCTTTTTGAATCCGCTCACACCACATCAATACTCCCGTACAGTGTAAAATAGAAGCTACTTAAGGTTAGTAAAAAATCCATTTTCATACCTTTGAGAACCATTTATCTAAATGTGGTTTGTTTATGCCAATAGCTAAAAATAACGTTGCTCTTCTCGTTCATGCCTGCGACCGCTACGAATTTCTTTACAAGGGTTTTGATTATACATTTACAGAGAACTGGAATTTTGACATTCCATGCAACTATTATTTCGCAACAGAAGTAAAAAATGCCGAGGTGAGTGGCTTTACCAATATCAAATCGGGTAAAGGTGAATGGGCCGACCGCCTAGCAACGCTTTTAAACAATATAGAAGAAGAATATATACTCTACTTCCAGGAGGATATGTGGTTAACTAAACCGGTAAATCCAAAGTTTTTCACCACACTTTTCGACCAGGCAACTCAAAACAATTGGCAGCAGGTTAAACTGCATAGCATGGGTATTTACAAAACCAGAGAAAGCACTAACTTTATAGAAGGCTTTAATATTGCAGAAATAGACAATGAAGCATCGCAATATCTAATGTCGCACCAGGTTACTCTTTGGAAAAAAGACTTTCTGCTTGCGCAACTCTATAAAAAAGAGCATCCCTGGAGAAATGAACGTAAAGGTACCAAGCGACTGAAAAAATTAAACCCTTTGATTCTTCATGTGGATTATTTTGCAGAAAATGGCGCACCCGAAATTAACAATAATAAAAATCCATTGCTACGAAGCGAGTATTATGCCGTTTCATTTAACAGTACTTTAAACCACAATGTTGTTCGCTTTATTGAATGGTTAAAATCTGGCAGTCAACCTCAAAAAGACTATGCGGCAGAGCTACAAAGCCACAACGACAATAGTTTAACACACGATGGCAAAGAAAGACCTAAAAAAGTAGATGTGTTTAAGCAGTTCAAAAACTTTATTCAGAAAAGAATTGGTAATTAATTATTGTAGATCTTATTATTTTGGAAAGCAACGGCTGTGCTAAAATTTAGGTTTGCTCCCGCCATTTGCTACAATCTTATGGCTGTTCTTCGCTACGCTCAAAACCATACCCAAAAGGATTTTCGCTTCTGTCGCGTTTAGAAACGATGGAAACTGCAAGAAACATAGGTTGCAGGACGTAAATGTATGTTTGCTATTTCATTCGATAGAAGTAAACTCTACTGTAAATAGATCCAGTCTCATTACGATGTGGAGACTGCAGATCTTTAATTAATTGATCAGTTTCATTTGTATTGCCGAAATGTATAACTGGCCGACGATATCTGCCTAGTACATCGTCATAAACCATCGATACCACACTACGTAATTTGATATTTTGGATTGGCAATCGATAACTAAAGAAAGTTTCTTCGCACGCATCAAATGGTGTAATTAAGTTTACATTAGCCCACCCGCCACGATCACCTACAAAACTAAGCCCCCCAATTGACAGTCCTTGCCATTGCACTTCATCATACAAGTAGGCTTTAAATAGCCTGAAAGCCACTTTAATTTCCATCGACCGTCCACTGAAAAACCCATTCGTAAAGCTCTTTTTCGCTTTAAAAAAACTATCAAGTTCATTATTCAAACCATTTTGGATAATGCCTTTAAACATACCTCCTCTATCAACGTAAAATCCTATATAGTCAATACCGAGCAAACTATCTTTTAAAATCTTCCTTTGTTTGATCTTGCTTTTAATTACATTATGCAGATCCATTGAAAATTTCTCATAGCCTTCTCTTGGTTCAGAGGGATGAGCCAATGAAACAAAATCATATATTGTATCAGGATTGAAGTAAATAATACGTACAAGAGCACTATCCAAATAGTCATCAAAATATATGCTCCCGACTAAATTAATATCTTTTTTTTTATCTAAAGTCTTATTTAATTTAGCATTTAATGCTGCCTTTTTAGGTGTCGACAACATATTGTTAACATCACTGCTAAATACATAGGAGTTTGAGGATTTGTTTAACCTAATACCAAAGTCACTTTTTAAGTTGCGGATATTCGTACCAGCCAGACATTTCTCAAGCATGTTCTTTACCTTTAGCAAAGTACCATCAAGCTTATTTTCATTACGACCAGATTCTGCAAAAGCCGGAAGCAGCAGATTAGATAGTAACAGAATTAAAACATACTTCTTCATGCTACTTAACGTCGATCATTTTTTTAAATATTCATTTAAATGAGAATGTTTTTGGTTTCCCAGCTTTAGTCTTTCTACTTACTTTTGCACTTTCCAGCCTTCATCTTTACTCAACTTAAGTTTATAAGTTTTGGTGATGAAGTTGCTGTTTTTGTTCGCCTCTTTATCAAAAGGTTCGAAATCAGTAGTGGTCATTTTAAGTGTTACCGTAACTTTAGCCGTGCTTGAATTTACCTGAGCAAAATCAACGGGTTTTTCATCCGACAATACATATTCTACAACTTTTACGGTGGCTTTATCACCATCCTGCTTCAACACCAACGGACTCGCCTTATCAGTTAAAGTGATCTGATAAACATAGCTGCTATCTTTCGATAAGAATTTTTTCTTCGCTTCCTTCAAACTTAACGAAACCAAACCTTTACTGGCCAAAGATTTATATTTCCCCAGCTCGAACATATCGTTAGTGCTGTTAAATTTAATCTCCCCAAACTTAAAGCGGGTTGTTTTATACTCAGGGTTCGCTTTTAAATAGTCGGTGATTACTTCTGCAGCCTCATCCTGATTGATGGTGGTTTTGGTTTTACATGCCGATAAGCCAACGATGATAAAGGACAGAATATAAATGGTAAATTTTTTCATGTGTATATGCTTTATGCTTTTTAAAGATATTTAATTTTAGTTTAACCGCAAAGCGCGCGAAGGTTATTAATCTTTACGGTTATAACCACAAAGGCGCCAAGAACACGAAGCATATATTCAAGTCATGATATAAATATATTAACACTCCTTTGCGCCCTCTGCGTTTTCACTTTGTGGCCTTTGCGGTAAAAAGCAGACTTAAGTCCGTTTTAAGTATTTTAAATTCGGCAAAACCATCGCTGATAGAATCACCACAACGCCAACCCACCTCAAAAACGACACCTGCTCTTGTAATACAAAACCAGCCATCATTACAGCCACAGGCAATTCTGCGGCACTTAATATCGAACTAATGGCCGTCCCAATCCTGGGCACCCCTTCTGCATAAAATAACGGTGGGATAACCGTTCCGAAAACTGAGATAATTAAACCCCATTTCAATAAACTCCCGCCCAAAGCACCATTAAACAAAAATGTTGGTGGGAAAATAATGAAGATCAGTATACATGCGCCGGTAATCATCAAAGCGCTTTTTTGCAACGCAGGGTATTCATTACCAATTCTGCCGCTGAGCAATAAAAAGCCGGCATAACAAATTGCAGCTAACAAACCGAAACCAATGCCTTTCAAGTTCATGCTCCCAATACTCGTTTCTACCATTCCACTTGCCAAAACTGTTCCGCCTAAAACCAATACGATGGCTAAAAGCTGTAGGCCTGTGGGTTTCTTTTTAAAAATGAAATACTCCATCAGGATGCTCATCCAGATAAATTGCATCAACAGAATAATAGCAACCGAGTTGGGCACAAGTTTTACACATTGATAGTAAAAAATACTGACCAAGCCCGTACACGTTCCTGCCAACACCATTTTCCACCAGGGTGTTTTAATGGTAATTGCTTTTGCCCTGTAACCTGCGGTTCGGCTCTGAAAGAAAAATAATATCCATAAAATTACGGCTCCGAAAAAGGCTTGAGCTCCTGTAACATCGCCCAAAGTATAACCTTCGTGATAAGCCAGTTTAACAAAGGTAGAAAGGATACCAAAACTACAGGCACCGAAAAAAACAAGGAGGATTCCTTTTAACATATATTTCATTGTTTAACCGCAAAGGGCACCAAGGATTTCGCAAAGAAGCGCAGAGCTCGATTTAAACCTACGCACCTAACTTTGCGTTTTTTGTGCCCTTTTTCTTTGCAGTCTTTGCGGTTAAAAACTAAGCCAATTGTTGTAAATATTTCTGAACGGTAGTTTCCAAACCTAAATAAAGCGCATCACTAATAAGTGCATGGCCTATAGAAACTTCCAACAAACCCGGGATACTCTGTGCGAAATAATGCAGATTATGTAAATCCAGATCATGCCCAGCATTGATACCCAAACCTAAAGTATTGGCATGATGTGCTGCAGCAATATAGTTTACAATAGCCTTTTCGCGATCGGCGTAATAATTATGTGCATAAGCTTCGGTATACAATTCAATACGGTCTGTTCCTGTTTCTACTGCACCTTCAACCATCTCCACCAGTGGATCTACAAAAATAGAAACGCGGATGCCTTCCTTTTGAAAAACAGCAACCATTTCTTTCAGGTAATCTTTATTTTTAATGGTATCCCAGCCATGATTAGAAGTAATCTGACCTTCGGCATCGGGCACTAGGGTAACCTGAGCAGGTTTATTGGCCAAAACCAGATCAACAAATTTATCTTCCTTACAATTGCCTTCGATATTAAATTCTGTAGCAATAACTGCCTTTAAATCGTAAACATCCTGATAACGGATATGGCGCTCATCAGGACGTGGATGCACGGTAATTCCCTGTGCACCGAAACGTTCGCAATCTAACGCAACCTTAACTAAATCAGGATTATTACCCCCGCGACTGTTGCGAAGGGTAGCAATTTTATTGATATTAACCGATAACTTTGTCATAAAGCAAAGATAAGGCTTTGCCCCTGTTAATCTTAAACCTTAAAAAAATTTGACTTTTTTTTGCTCATATTTGCTTCTTGTAAATGAAATTAAAAGATACTTCTCTATATAAACTCCTAATCGCTCTACTTGCAATCGCGAGTATCCCAGCACTTTTTGGAGGTGTAATGGAACCTGATGGGGCATTATATGCCTCCATGTCTAAAAACATCATTCTGTTTAAAGATTGGTTTAATCTTTATGGCCGCGGGGCCGATTGGCTGGACAAACCACACCTCACTTTCTGGATTTCTGCAGCATCTTTTAAAATTTTCGGTATTTCATCCTTTGCTTATAAACTGCCTTCATTTTTGTTCGGTTTACTCGGTGCAGGCTATTTATACAGATTAGCCAAAGATATTTATGATGAAAAAACAGGATTAATCAGTGCCGTAATTTTCCTGAGTGCCCTGCATATTATTACTTCAACTTTTGATGTGAGGGCCGAAATTTACATCACCACTTTTACGTTAGCCTCCATTTACCATTATTACAAAGCCCACCAGAATTCCTTTTGGCACCTGGTGGCAGGGTCATTTTTTGCAGCCTGTGCGATATTGATCAAAGGCATTTTTGTGCTGATCCCTGTATTTGCAGGTTTCATTATTTATTGGCTGTTTACGAAACAATACCAGCAATTGATCAAACCAAAATGGTACATCGCCATTCTTTTTATCTTTGTTTTTATTACCCCCGAACTGTATTCGCTTTACACGCAATTCGATCTGCACCCTGAAAAAATTGTTTTCGAAAGAACCGGCATTTCGGGTTTAAAATTCTTCTTCTGGGACAGTCAGTTTGGGCGGTTTTTTAATAATGGTCCAATTAAAGGAAAAGGTGATATTTCCTTTTTCCTACACACTACCCTTTGGGCGTTTCTGCCTTGGTCAGTATTATTTTATACCGCGGTTGTAAATCTATTTAAAAAGAAAAACAGAATTGGCCTAGCACCCGAAAGCATTATGATCTGGGCAAGTGCCGCAGTAACATTTCTGATCTTTTCACTTTCTAAGTTTCAATTACCACATTATATCCTGATCATTTTTCCTCAGTTTTCGATCATCACAGCTCTTTATTTAAGAAAACTCGGCAGCAAGGGTTTAAAAACTTTTTTCATGATCCAGAATATCATTTTCATTTTGGTTATTGCCTTACTTTCTGCCCTGGCATATTTCTTTGGTTTCGAAAACCCATATCTAATTATTGGTATCCTGATTGTGGTTTTCGCTATTGCATTTTTGTTGTTTAAAGGCATTTTATTAGAAACCATTATTGCCAGAAGTGCCTTTTTATCTATCGGGCTAATGATCTTTCTTTTTGTTTTTTTCTATCCTGCACTTTTAAAATATCAATCTGGCATGCAGGCGGGTAATTGGTTAAAGCAAAATTATCCTACCGCTAAACCTGCGGTATTAAATTATATCGATGCGTTCTCTTTTGATTTTTATGCTCCGGGAGAAGTAAAATATTTGCATAATTATACCGATCTCGACAATTCAAAGCACTTAAAAGATTTGGTTATATACATTCCTGAGCAAGAACTGCCAAAATTAAAAAGCGAATACAATGCTGAAGTGCTAAAATCGTTTGAATATTTTCACACCACTAAATTAACGGGTAAATTTTTAAACCATACAACCCGCCCTCAGGTTTTAGAGCACTTTTATTTGGTTAAAATACATTAAAATGGATTTATTCTTCCGCATCTTAAAGTTTGGGTTAACAGGTTTCCTCGGCATGGCTATTGATTTCGGTGCCACCTGGTTGTGTAAGGAGAAAATCAAAATAAACAAATACATTGCAAATGCGATTGGCTTTACCCTTGCGGTAACCAATAATTACCTCATCAATCGTATATGGACTTTCGAAAGTACCAATACACATTGGGCAACCGAATTCAGCAAATTTTTAGTGGTAAGTTTAATTGGTTTAGGATTAAATACTTTTATCATTTACCTTTTTCACCAACGGAAAAACGGCACCAATTTTTATGTGGCCAAGTTTTTTGCAATTGTTATCGTTTTTGTATGGAATTTCTTAGCGAATATGCTGTTTACTTTTAGATAGATTTTCACCATTAAGTGATTAACAACAGATCAGCCTAGTCTGTCTACTGTTATTATTGAACCACCTTAGTCACCTGAGTGCATCTAAGTTTAATATCACATCAATTCCAGCTTAATTTTCTTAATGATGAAGGAAAATAAACGCTCCAAGATTTTTCACCATTAACAGATTAAGGTCATTAAGAAAAACGATGGCTGTAAACAATTCGCACGGCCTAATGAACCAATGACGAGTGAACTAATGAACTATTTAAGTAACGTTTTTGCCGATAACGTAGAACACAACAAGCCATATTAATCCTTTAATCAGGAAGAATAAAAACCCAACCAGCCCCACCCGCTTAAACCATAATTTTACTTTTTCTTTGTTCATTGGACGATGATGGTAAAGATAATGGATTTACATTAAATTAGAAAGATTTTAAATAAGGAATCATCCGATCTTTAAATAATCTGCTAAAGGATTAGTTATTTAAAAGATTTCTGTAAATTCAATAATTCTAATCTAAAGCTTATGAAAAAATTATTGTTCCTATTATTGACAGTATGCACAGCTTCATTATCAGCAATCGCATCTCAACCACAAGCCACATCAAAAACCTCTTCATTAAAATTAACCGTTACAGATTCTACCAAGAAAATGAGCGCGAAAGAATGGAAAGATGTAGAGAAACAATTAAAAAGCGCCATGCCTAAACAGATGGCTGTTACCATGCTTAAACAGTTGAAAGAGGCCGAAAAAATGGGTAAATCTACATCGGTCGGCGATCAAAAAGCCTTAACCAATATGATGATGAAGAGCTTAAACGACAATGCCGACCAAATGAACTATGAGATCGAAAAAAAAGAAATCATTGACGATTTTAAACAGGAAGAATTCGACAGTAGTGCAGAAAAAAGGGAGGCCCGTAAAGAAATGCGACAAGAGCTTCGGGACCTAAAAAAAGAGTACAAGAAAGACCAAAAGGAGAGAAAAAAAGAGAAAAAATCAGAAAACCTTCATTTCATTTAACTACGAACAGCCTAAATACAATTGCAACCCCTTTCATGAAATTTAAATTATTGCTTTTACTACTACTGATCGCTCAGATTGGTTTTGCACAAAATTTCGATAATATCAAACGTTACAAGGTGAATTATGCTGTTGCAACCCATGCCGGTGAAAAGCTCCTAGCGTGGAGAAGCTTTTCTGCGGATAATCAAAAATATCTGTTGCTGGTGAATCCTGAAACTTTAGACACCAAAGTAGATCTGGCCAGTAACTACACTACAAGCAGTTTGCAGTATTCAAATGTATTGGCGATTTTTAAAAATACAACTTATATTAGATCAATTGAAGCTGCTGCAGCCAAAGATTTACAACTGCAAAACGCAGGCATAGATCATGCCATTCCGAATGAAAAGGGAATTACTTTAACCATCGATCTTTGTCCATCGCATAAAACTTTAGACAGAATTATTTTTCAATCTGTTTTTGATGAATTTAAAAAGATAGAACAGCCTGCTCCATTAGCTGTTTCTGTTTCAGGTAAATGGATGTTAAAACATCAGGACGACTTAAACTGGCTGAAAAGTCTGGTCGAAAAAAAGGAACTGGATATTACCTGGGTAAACCATACCTACAACCATGAAGTAAATAAACTGCCTTTAGCCGAAAATTTTTTACTCGCTCCTGGAACCAATTTGGATGTAGAAGTGTTGGAGAACGAAAAGCTAATGCTTAAAAACGGCTTAACACCCTCTGTATTCTTTCGTTTCCCTGGACTGGTGTCGGATAAGGCAATTGTAGAAAAAATTGAGGCTTATGGATTAATTCCTGTTGGAAGCGATGCCTGGTTAGCAAAAGGACAGCAGCCAAACGCCGGTAGTATCGTCCTGATTCATGGTAACGGAAACGAAGAAATTGGGGTGAAAGATTTCATCCAGTTATTAAAAACCCGGCAGGCCGATGTGAAAAATAAACAATGGCTGCTCTTCGATTTAAGACAGGGTTTGGAAAAGGAATTTGAATAGTTTTATATTTTTTAACCGCAAAGTACACAAGGAAAAGGGCGCAGAGCGCGAAAAGCTGAGCGTATAGCTAATCAAGCTTTGCGCCTCTTCACGAAAAACTTTGCTTCCTTTGCGGTAAAACTACTTTTTAACTGGCAGTAATTTTATCGAAGTTGCCTTAAAACGGTTGTTTACAATTTCGCCGCTAACCTCTGCTTTGCTTACAGCATTGCAAAAACCATGTTCGCCATGTGCATCACCAAAATCATCGATATTTTTACCGTCAACAAAATAAGCTTTGCCATCTATTTTCACGGCTAACTCGCAATCTTTACCTTTCATCTTAAACTGGCATTCACCACAAGCGATATCGACAACCTTATTGCTAAGCACTTTAGTTTTCGCTTCTTTTTGAGGTGTGGTTTGAGCTTTTGCTACAAAACCAAAAAAACCAATACATAATGTTATAATAATTGTTTTCATAATCCTTTACTTTCTTAATTCAATATTAAATTATTTTGCCAATAACCAGGTAATTAAATCCACTGGTTCCGCTATACTCCAGGAATGCGGGTGTTTTTGTGCATTATTTCTTAATCCTCTATCTTTAGTTAGAACGAGTTCTACTTTATTATCTTGCGATTTTTGCTTTAATTTATTGATGTAACTCGCACAATCTGTTACGTTCATATCCGACAGATCCATGCCCCTATTGTTTATCCACCATAAAATATCTGGTTCACTGTAAATCCTTAAAGCAGTTGATCGATAGTCTGGCAACATATTTAATGCTGTATAATCGGGATTGTAAACTGATAACTCTTTTAAACTTTGTTCTTGTTGCTTATGTTCGCTATTTAAAGTATCTAGTTTAACCACAAAACTTTTTTCCCGCCCTTTTAGTAATGACTTCCTTAACCTAACCATATCTAAGGGAGGATCTATAGCGAAAACCTTACTGATCTTTATATCCTTATTTTTTTCTGAATAAAACTTTAAGGCTGCTGTACCACCAATAGAAAAACCACCAAGATAAAGATCTAATGCGGGTTGAAGCTTATTTTTACGATAAAAATCGGCAATCATTTCACCTAAGGTATTGATGCTCTTTTTATCAATTGGAAAACTTTCATTGTTGGATGTAAGATTAACCATTGCAACTGCTAAGCCACGTTTATTGGCTTCTTGTACAATTGTTGATTGAGCCGTTACTGCTGTTGGACTTTCTAAAAAACCAGGCACCAAAAATAATACCCCTTTTATTTTAGCTTCTTTTGGCAAACTTTGCATGTAATAGCAATCTTTTCCAAAAAGTGGATCATTTTCTATTTTAGTTGTAACCTGCGCAGTGACGGTAAAACCGAATAATAAAATTAATATAGAGAGTAAATATTTCACTAAAATTTATTTTTTCAAATGTAAGTTTTCAAGAGCAAAAGAACCACTATCCTTTGTAAAATAAACCTGATGGGAACGGACATCCCGATTTTTTCTATCGGGATAAAGCGGACAGCAGGACTAAAACCTACGAAGAGAACAGGAACGAAAGTTTTCAAAAAAAAACAAGAGACTAGCCGAGTCTTTAATGACACCCCGCCTTGCAGGACACCCTCCGATAAATCGGAGGAAATAAAAAGGGATATGCAATTTGCACATCCCTCTTATGTTATGAATCTTCAGTTAACTGCTAACTAAAAACTGCAAACTGAACTAGTATCTGTATGTATCTGCTTTAAACGGACCTTCTACCGGTACGCCGATGTAGTCTGCTTGGTGTTGATCTAAAACGTCTAATTCTACGCCGATTTTTTCTAAGTGTAAACGGGCAACTTTTTCGTCTAAGTGTTTAGGCAAAGTATAAACTTTGTTTTCGTAAGCACCAGTGTTCGTCCAAAGTTCTAATTGCGCTAGAGTTTGGTTAGTGAATGAGTTACTCATCACAAAACTTGGGTGACCTGTTGCACAACCTAAGTTAACCAAACGACCTTCTGCCAGGATAATTACATCTTTACCATCGATAGTATATTTATCAACCTGCGGTTTAATTTCCACTTTAGTATCGCCATAAGTACCGTTTAACCAAGCCATATCGATTTCATTATCGAAGTGACCGATGTTACAAACAATCGCTTTATCTTTTAATGCTCTGAAATGTTCCTCACGAACAATATCACAGTTACCAGTAGTAGTTACCACGATATCTGCTTCTTTAATTGCAGTAGCTAATTTTTTAACTTCATAACCTTCCATTGCAGCCTGTAAAGCACAGATTGGGTCAATTTCGGTAACGATAACCCGAACACCTTGCGAGCTTAGTGATTCTGCAGAACCTTTACCCACATCACCATAACCACAAACAACAGCTACTTTACCAGCCATCATTACATCAGTTGCACGACGGATCGCATCTACTAACGACTCACGGCATCCGTATTTGTTATCGAATTTAGATTTGGTAACCGAATCGTTAACGTTAATTGCAGGTAAGTGCAATGTTCCGTTTTTCATTCTTTCGTATAAACGGTGAACACCGGTTGTAGTTTCTTCTGATAAACCTTTAATTGCTGCAATTAGCTCAGGATATTTATCAAAAACCATGTTCGTTAAATCGCCACCATCATCTAAAATCATGTTTAGTGGTTGTTGCTCCGGACCGAAATGTAAAGTTTGCTCAATACACCAGTCGAATTCTTCTTCGTTTAAGCCTTTCCAAGCATAAACCTGAATACCAGCAGCAGCAATTGCAGCAGCAGCGTGATCTTGTGTAGAAAAAATATTGCAAGATGACCAGGTAACTTCAGCACCCAGTGCAGTTAATGTTTCGATTAAAACAGCCGTTTGGATGGTCATGTGCAGACAACCTGCAATACGCGCACCTTTTAAGGGTTGTGTTGGACCGAATTCTTTACGTAAACTCATTAAACCTGGCATTTCTGCTTCGGCTAATTCGATTTCTTTACGGCCCCATTCTGCCAGTGAAATGTCCTTAACTTTGTAAGGGATATAAGAAGTCTCTACTGATGACATAATTATTTGTTTTAAAATGAAATGCAAAGTTACCACATCCCTTTGTGAAAGCCAAATAATTAAAGGAGCAAGGTGGTTTACAGATTGTAAAATCTAAATTGCTATTTGTTAAACATCTTATTTTATGTTAGCAATAATTCTAAATGAACACTGTAGATAATCCCAAATATATTATTTGAGTAATAAGATAATTTTATTTGGAAAGCCTAACCAATAGTTTTTAGGTTGGTTCCGTCCTGCCATTCACTATAGCTCCGATAAATCCCGATGTAAAATCGGGACGGAGGCTGTCGTTCCTGTCCCTTAGGTTTATATTATATAAAACTCTGCGCAGTATTAAATAAAAATTAAACTACAGCTAATTATTCCTTAAATTGTTAAAGTAATTTAAGTTTGTAGGTTCCCTGCTAATGATGATATGGAAATACCACCTGAAACGATCATTCGATTTTCAAGATTTAAGCAATTTTTAAATGTCCTTACAGCGGTATTTATAATCAGCTTGGCGATTACTATTTTTCTGGTGCCAGACAAAAGCTTTTTCACTTTCGGCTCATTATTCAGGAAATTCATGGGTACAATGTTGATTCTTGTCGGAACCCATACGCTTTATACAGCTATTAAAAACACCATGAACAGGAAAATCCAAATCATGATAAACTACAACGGTTTAATGACTGCAAGCGCGCCATTTTATAGCTGGAAAAATATTAGTAATGCAGAAGTGGTAAAAAAAGGCATAGGCAAAAACAGCAGCTTTCACTTGCAGTACAGGGTAGATGGCTATAGTTACGATTTTGAGATCTCGGGATTCGACATTGGAAATAAAAAACTATCTGAACTGTTAAAACTTTATAACGACGGCCTGCAAACATAAAAAACACATCAAAATAAACCTAAAATAAAACTTTGATATACAGCTAATTATTTCTTAAATTGTTATAACCAAATTAAACTTTATGAAAAGTGTAAAACAATTATTGGATACCAAACAGGTAAGGATTATCTCGGTATCAGAAAATATTTCTGTTTTAGATACCTTAAAAGTAATGACAGAAAAAAATATCAGTGCGGTATTGGTTATGGAGAACGATCAGCTGCACGGCATTTTCACTGAACGCGATTACGCCCGAAAAATCATCCTTCAGGGCAAATCATCAAAAGATACCTTGATTAAAGAGGCAATGACGGCCAGCCCGATCACCATTAATTTAAGCGATAGTATCGATTATTGCATGGAACTGATGACGGATAAACACATACGTCATTTACCTGTTGTAGAAAATGATGAGGTTAAAGGAATGGTTTCGATCGGTGATGTGGTAAAATTCATCATTGCCGATCAAAAGCAGATCATTTCGCAGCTGGAAAGTTATATTAGTGGGTAGAGCTAATGCATTACTTCCACCTCCACTCGCCGGCAATGCTTAAAGGTTCTTTAAGGTTCTGCGATTCTAAGAAAGTCCTTAACTCCTCTTCACCCTGAACACCTACCGGAATTTTCGGTGTACTGGCCAAAGCATAGGTCAACATAGCACTGTAACGTACCGTATTTTTTAGTTCCTGCTCATCAACCAGTTTAAAATTATCTCCATCAGAATGATAAAACGGGCCAGAATTGTTTGGCAATTTACCACCAAACCCGCCTCCGGTAGGAATGCCCTCTAACATAAACGGTTGGTGATCGCTATGTAAACCTGCGCCAGCATTAAACAGGTTTTTAAAACCGGTATCAATTTTCACTATATCAGCTCCCCAGGCCGTAAATAAATCCTTCATTTCTGCTCGTGAAGTAGAAAAACCCTTCGGGTCGTTCGTCATGTCGTAGTTTAACATAAACTTCACCTGGTTTAAGATTTTGTCTTTTTTAGCCTGATCGATATAAGCTTTAGAGCCTAACAAACCTTGCTCCTCGCCCATAAACAACACAAATTCTACTGTACGCTTGGTTTTTAAATTCAGTTTTTTAAAGGTCCGTGCCATATCCATAATGGCAAAAGAGCCAATTCCATTATCGATCGCCCCCGTTGCTAAGTCCCAGCTATCTAAATGTCCGCCGACTACAATTTTATCTTTGGGCAATTCCGTTCCTTTAAAAGTTGCTACAACATTGCGGGCTTTAATTAACCCGGAGAAGTTGGTCATGCCGATATGTGCAATCTGCGCTTGTGATTTAATTTTCTCTTTCAATGCCATACCATCTTCCAAACCAATACAAACCGCCGGAATAGGAATTAATTTACCCGTTACAGAAGCGGTTCCGGTAAGCAATACTCCATCCTTTACGGTGTTGATAATGACTACACCAATGGCACCATATTTTGTTGCAATGGCTGTCTTTTCTGAACGGTGTAATGATTTCGTTCCCGCAGGAGATCCAGGTAATACACCAAGATAAATTAAGGCAATTTTACCTTTAAACTTTTCAGGACTGGCTTGGTAATCTGCTTCCAGTCCATTACCAGCATCTACAATGCTACCAGTCACATCTGCACTCACCGGCGAATGTGCTAAGGTAACAGCCTTTATTTTGGTCAGGTTATTTTTATCTGAACCAATTTCCACGCTAATGCTTTTCCTAGCCCAGCTTTCTACTTCAAAAGGTTGAAACTTTACCTCACAACCGTAAGATTTTAATAAATCGTAAGCATACTGTTCTGCTTTAGCCCCATTTGTAGAGCCTGTTAAACGGTGACCGATATTTTCGGTTTCATATTTAAGCGTTTGATAGGCTTTTGAGTTTTGCTGTACATCGGTATTGATTTTCGAGAAAACATTACCAAATTTATCTTGAGCATTAGCGAACAAGGCGCTACAAATAATTGCAGTTGAGAAAAGGTATTTCATTAAAGTTAGTTTAGTTGCTGAAAGTACAAATTTTAGTCAGACATTGCTAGCTGTAACGTATATTTTGCTTTTGAGTAATATCAAATAAGTATATTCTTTATCCAAAGAAAAAGTATTAGCAGTCTTTTCCCCATGCACAACCTTGCCTCGGCTCACCGCCGCCAAAAGGCTCTTTCTTTTCTCTTGATAGAAAAGAAACAAAAGATCAAGGCTTGCATCCTTTCTTGCAAAAAAATAAAAAATTCTAAATTGCGGCAATCTATAGGCTCTTTCCTAACCTAGTTTCCACCACACTCGCTTAACACTGCCTTGGCCTGTGGAAGTATTGGTGAAGCTGCAAAGATTTTTGTGCTTTTTCCTACGAAAATCTGCTAGGCCGCACAGCAAAGTGCAGTTATGCCGCTTAGCACTTTACACGACAAAAAGCTTACATGCCCTCGGGTGACTCAGGTGGTCAGAATAATTTTTGGGAAAACCTTTAATGGTAAACTAAGATTGTACATGTGGCTTTTTCTTCGGAAAAACCAATGAGGCCACAATACTGATTACCAATATACTCAGAATCACGATCAATGAATGCTCAGTGGTGAAACCCCATTTCTCGAGATAGGTATGTCCCAGCATTTTCACACCGATAAAAGCCAATAATACCGCTAAACCTGTTTTTAGATAGTGGAATTTATGAATAATATTCACCAACAGGAAAAACATAGACCGTAAGCCCATGATGGCAAAAATATTAGAGAAAAATACAATATAAGGATCTTTGGTAACGGCGAAAATTGCCGGAATAGAATCCACAGCAAATAACAGGTCGGTAAATTCTACAATCAACAATACCAAAAACAATGGCGTAACCAACGTTTTATGATCAATTTTTACAAAAAACTTTTTCCCCTCATATTTCGGATGAATAGAGAATATTTTGGAGGCCCATTTTACCACGGGGTGGTTTTCGGGATCGATTTTTTCATCTTCTTCTTTACTGAAGAACATTTTTATGCCTGTGAATACAAGAAATGCACCGAAAAGATAAAGTATCCAGGCGAATTTCGTAATCAGTGCTGCGCCAACAAAAATAAAGATGAAACGCATTACAATGGCACCTAAAATACCCCAGAACAATACACGGTGATAATACTTTTCTTCTACAGCAAAGGCAGAAAAAACAAGTACAATTACAAAGATATTATCTACCGAGAGGGCATATTCGATTACATAACCTGTCAAAAACTCAAGACCAAGGTTTTGTTTATAAACGGCTAAACTTCCATCAAAATCTCCCGGAATCAGCTTAATATGATGCTGATGTTTGGTTACGATTTCCTGCAGGTGCGCAAAGTCCTTTATTCCATGGAGCTGGTGCCCTTCGGTTAACAGGATAAAATAAAAGCCGATGGCCAAAGCCACCATGATCAAACTCATTACGCCAGCCTGTTTCAAACTCACTACATGTTCTTTCCTGCTAAAAAGACCAAGGTCTAAAGCAAGAACCAGTACAATAAAAAGAAGAAAACCTAAGCTAAAAAGTAATTCGTTACCCATTATTTTTTTCGTTCAGTGGTATATAGTACAAGTTGTTCTAAACCAGTGCGTGCTTCGCCCGCTTCAAAACTGTGCAGAATATCAAATGCTTCTTTCTGGTATTCCAACATTTTCTGGTTAGCATAATACACCCCCTCCTGCGCATTTACAAAATCAATTATCTGCTGAATTTTAACCGGATCATCTTGGTGGTTCTTTACCAGATTGATTATCCTTTTGCGTTCAGTTTTTTCGGCTTTATTTAAGGCATAAATTAATGGTAATGTTACTTTCTTTTCTTTAATATCAATACCTAGAGGTTTGCCTACATCATCGGTTCCAAAATCGAAAGTATCATCTTTAATCTGAAAGGCTATTCCTACCTTTTCGCCAAATAAGCGCATTTTTTCTATTGTTTCATCATCAGCACCTGCCGAAGCCGCACCCGCAGCACAACAAGAAGCAATTAAAGAAGCTGTTTTCTGACGGATTACATCGAAATACAAATCTTCCGAAATATCCATTCTCCGCACCTTTTCTACCTGCAACAGTTCGCCCTCACTCATTTGCTTCACTGCTTCAGATACAATCTGTAACAAACGGTGTTCGTTATTGTTTACCGAAAGCAACAATCCTTTGGCCAAAAGGTAATCGCCAACCAAAACGGCAATTTTGTTTTTCCAAAGGGCATTGATAGAGAAAAAGCCACGGCGCTCGTAGGCATTATCTACCACATCATCGTGCACCAAAGTAGCGGTATGTAAAAGTTCTACCAAAGCAGCCCCGCGATGGGTTGATTCGGTAATTCCACCGCATAGTTTGGCCGCAAAAAACACGAACATCGGTCGCATTTGCTTGCCTTTTTGCTTTACTATATAATGGGTAATCCTATCCAGCAACGGTGCGTCGCTATGCATAGATTCTTTAAAGGTTTTTTCAAACGCTTTAATATCAGCAGCTATAGGTGTTTTTATCTGTTCGATTCCCGGCATTAAGTCGAAAAATTTTGATTGCAAACTTAAGCTAATTTCCCATAAAAAGGTAATGTGTAAACGTAATATTAAGGATTTGAAAAGCACAGGGAGTAATCCTTATCACCTTTTGCTCCTGCTATTGCCTATAGTCCTCGCCCTCATGCTTCGGGCTTTGGGCTATTTGGCGCTATCAGGTTTAATATGATGGGCTGGTGCAGGCAAATGCCCCTCAAACGTATAATTAATTCCTCAAAAAAATTAGCTTTATTTAATTTCAAATTTTACATTTAAACCAATATTAGCTTTGCTCCAAATGAAAAAACGCTACAAAGTAATTATCGGCCTTTCGGCATTAATTGTTGCAAGTTATTTATTGGGACCAAAACCCAAAAAACCGATTTACGATAAGGAACTCACACAGGTTCCAGATCTGGAAGATTTAGACCGTTATGTGGCCAGTATCGAATCGATGCACAAAATAAAACCAGGCAATGAAGCCGAAATCATCTGGGCGGATTCCACACACCAACAAACCGAGTATGCCATTGTTTATCTGCATGGCTTTTCGGCGTCAAAAACAGAAGGCAACCCGGTTTACCTTAACTTAGCAAAAGAATTAAATGCCAATTTATATTTAGCACGTTTGGCCGATCATGGCATCGATACCCTCGCACCCATGCAATATTTTACCGCCGACCGCCTTTGGGAAACTAGCAAACAGGCTTATGCCATTGGTAAAAAATTAGGTAAAAAAGTAATTTTAGTGGGTACTTCTACTGGTGGAACTGTAGCTTTGAAACTAGCCGCAACCTATCCGGAAATCAATAGTTTGATCTTATTGTCGCCAAATGTGGCCATTAACGATAAAAATGCCTGGCTTTTGAATAATCCATGGGGATTACAGATCGCCAGAAAAGTGGTTGGGGGCGATGAACGTAAAGTAGACGACCGCACCGACGAATACAAAAAATACTGGTACACCAATTACCGCCTCGAATCGTTGGTAGAGCTGGAAGAATTTATTGAGAGCAGTATGGTAAAATCTACTTTCCAAAAAGTAAAACAGCCTGTATTACTGCTCTATTATTACAAAAATGAACTCGAGCAAGATCCGGTAGTGCGTGTAGATGCCATGTTGAAGATGTTCGATGAACTGGGCACACCAAGTGATTTAAAAAGAAAGCAGGCCATACCCAATGCAGGGAACCATGTAATGGGATCGTATATTACCTCGAAGGATTTACCGAGTGTAGAAAAGGCAATTGAAAATTTTTTGGGAAGTACGTTAAAAGTACCAGTTTAATAATTACAGCATATAATTTTTAAAGAGTAGTCATCACCCTGAATTTATTTCAGGGTCTATAAACTAAGATCTTCCAAAACAGATACTGAAACAAGTTCAGTATGACGACTAATACATATTTATTAACCAATCTAAATCTCGCTCTTATGAAAAACAAACCTATACTGATTGAAATAGTGTGGCTCACAGGCTGTATCGCAATTACCATAATTATTAGTTTACTCTTCTTTGGACAAGCTGTTTTCGTAAAAGATATTGACATCAATTTACACGACACCTATTTTATTGTTGCGAATCAACACTTCTTCATCTGTTTTTTCACCCTCCTTTCCTTTTCGCTCTATTTTATTAAAGAAAGGAAAAATTCATTCAATCGAAAATTACCATTCTTTATCTTCTTAACCTTAGGTTTAAGCTTCAATGTATTATTAGTTAAAGCAACTCCAATTATAACTTTTTTTAATCCATGGCGAAGTGGATGGACAGTTTACCCGCCACTATCAGTTAATGCAAAACCTATTGAAGTTAATGCAATTAAAGGATTTGCAGCAACATTTCTAACTCCATTTAATGCTTTATTGGCTATCCAATTTTTTGTAATCGCGTTAATGTTGTTTGCTGCTTATAAATATGGAAAAAGCAGGGGTAATTAGCTTGAGCAAGCTAATAGGCAAAACGAATAAATTTAAGCTTATTTGCGTAAAGACTTATGAAGTTATTCCACCGCTAATCCCCAGGCCAAACTTCGTAAGAAATTTAACTTAGAATATTCTTCACAATAAGTTCAGCGTGCACCCTCGAGTTTTCGATAAAAAGTTTGTGCGTATCGAGTCCACCGCAAACTACACCCGCCAAATACAAACCTTTTACATTGGTTTCCATGGTTTCTTCATTATAAACCGGGCAAAGTGTTTCAGGTAATTCGATTCCAAATTTCCTCAGCATTCCAAAATCTGGTTGATAACCAGTCATCGCAATTACAAAATCGTTCGGTATGGTTTTAATTCCTTCAGGTGTTTTAATATCCACTTCGCCTTCCCTTATTTCAACCAATTCAGAATTGAAAAATGCTTTAACTTCTCCCTCTTTAATCCTGTTCTGTATATCCGGCCGCACCCAATATTTCACATGAGGGCCAAGATCGCCGCTGCGTACAACCATGGTTACATTTGCACCTTTTCGATAGGTTTCTAAAGCAGCATCAACGCCAGAGTTATTGGCGCCAACCACCACTACATTCTGAAAGGCATATAAATGCGGATCTTTATAATAATGCGTTACTTTTGGCAAATCCTCTCCAGGTACATTCATCAATAGTGGTACATCATAAAAACCTGTAGCCACAATTACATTTTTGGCTGTATAATTGGTTTTGGTGGTATTAATTTCGAAAACATCCTGATCTTTTTTAACAACTTGTTTTACACTTTCGAAAAGATGAATATTTAAATCAAATTTTTCGGCTACACGACGGTAATATTCAACCGCTTCATTTCGGTTAGGTTTCGGACTGATGGTTACGAAAGGAACTCCTCCGATTTCTAACTTCTGAGAAGTAGAAAAGAAAGTCATAAATACCGGATAATTAAATAAACTGTTAACCAAAGCACCTTTTTCTACTATTACGTAACTTAAGTTTGCTTTTTGAGCTTCAATTGCACAGGCCATCCCTATCGGGCCGGCACCTATAATTAATACGTCGTAATGATTCTGATTTGCCAAAATGCTTATATCTTATGTTGTCATTCTGAGCCTGTCGAAGAACCTTTAATGCATTTCGACAAGCTCAATGTGACATTTGCTCTTAATTAAACTTTCATTGCTTTACTTGGGCAGGCGAAATCGGTTCTTTTTAAACCGGTATTTTTAATTGCACCGTAACCACCTGCAACATCAATTACATTTTCTACTCCACGCGACTTTAAGATAGAAGCAGCAATCATCGAACGGTAACCACCTGCACAGTGAATATAATACGTAGATTTTGGATTGATCTCCCCCGTCCAGTCGTTAATAAAATCCAGAGGTCTGCTTAGTGTAAACTCCAAATGTTCTGATTCATATTCACCTGGTTTACGTACATCAAGTGCTATAATTTCTCCATTAATACTGGCGGCTTCAAATGCCTCTGCAGAGATTGATTCAATCGTATCGATTTCCTTACCGGCATCCGTCCATCTTTCGAAACCGCCGTCTAAATAACCAATGGTACTATCGTATCCTACCCGGGTTAAACGGGTAATGGTTTCTTCTTCTTTCCCTTCATCGGTAATTAATAAAATAGGTTGTTGTAAATCCGTAATCAAAGCACCAACCCAAGGCGCAAACTGCCCGTTAAGGCCAATATTGATCGAATTAGGGATAAAACCTTTTGCAAACACCTGTGGATCACGGGTATCGAGCATAATCGCTCCTGTTTGGTTTGCTGTATCTTCAAATTGCTGAGGAGTTAAAGCGTTTAACCCTTTCTCGTAAACCTCATCAATACTTTCCACCCCACCTTTATTAATGGCAGCATTTTTAGCAAAATATTGTGGTGGTGGCATAATGCCATCTGTTACCTCGGTTATAAACTGTTCTTTGGTTGTGGCTTTTAAAGCATAGTTCACTTCCTTCTGGTGCCCTAAAGTATCGAAAGTTTCTTTACTCATACTTTTACCACAAGCCGAACCTGCACCATGCGCCGGGTAAACAATTACGTCATCAGCTAAAGGCTTTATTTTTTCATTTAACGAATCGTAAAGCATTCCGGCTAAATCTTCCATGGTTAAATGGCCCTTCTGTGCTAAGTCTGGGCGACCAACATCGCCGATAAATAAGGTATCGCCACTAAAAACACAATGATCTTTCCCATTTTCATCTGTTAACAAATAGGTAGTAGATTCTAAAGTATGTCCAGGAGTATGTAAAGCAGTAATGGTTACATCACCAATTTTAAACTGCTCACCATCTTTGGCCATGTACGATTTAAATTCGGTTTTTGCTGTTGGACCGTAGATAATTTCGGCACCAGATTTCTCTGCAAGATCTACGTGTCCGGAAACAAAATCGGCATGAAAATGTGTTTCAAAAATATATTTAATGGTTGCTCCGGCATTTTCGGCTTTCTTTAAATAAGTTCCAACCTCTCTTAGCGGATCAATAATTGCAGCTTCGCCATTACTTTCGATGTAATAAGCGGCTTCTGCCAGGCAACCTGTATATATCTGTTCTATTCTCATGTTTTCTTTGTAACGTCACCCTGAATTTATTTCAGGTTCTTACCAGAAAGATGCTGAAACAAGTTCAGCCTGACGGATCTATTACAGCAAAAATAGGGCTAAATACTTATAACCGAAATGATGTTGGTCATAATTGCAGAAGTTTTACTTATGAGTATGCAAAGGTGGGTTTTGCGTTAGGGATTGTAAGGGTTCAGTGCCGATCCTTCATCGGTACCGGAGCGAAGCGCAGCCCTAAAAATGAGCCCGACCCTTGCGTAGCTTGGGTAACGCCCAAATCAGTTTGCAGCTGGCAATTTACGGTTTTTGTTGGTCGAGATTTGTAATCTCGACCTCATTAGTTTAATAGATTTTTATAGACGGGATTACAAATCCCGACCAGCGATTGACTGACTAGCGCTTAATCCTTAGTTAACTCTCCCCGCAGCGATTCTTCCATTAACCTTCTGCTTTCTTCTATCGATATGCCCAAGCCCATTACGAACATAAGTTTGGTAACAGTGGCTTCGAAAGTTAAATCATAACCACTTAAAACGCCCATTTTTAGCAATTCTCTGCTGGTTTCGTAACGGCCTAACTGTACCGAACCTTTTTTACATTGCGAAATATCGATAATGATTTTTCCGTTCAAAATGGCCTGGCGTAAACTATCTAAAAACCATTGCGCCGTTGTGGTATTGCCAGAACCAAAAGTTTCTAAAATAATGGCATCTACCTTCGAATCTGTTATTGCCTGAACAGCCTGTGGTGTGATACCCGGATATAATTTAAGCACGCCGATATTCGAATTAAAATTGGTATGCAATTTTAGTTCTCCTTCGGTAGCTTTAAGAATATAATTTCTGTGGAATTGTAAGTGGACTCCAGCTTCGGCGAGGATAGGGTAGTTTGGTGAGCGGAACGCCTCAAACTTTTCACTGTTGTATTTTATAGAACGGTTACCTCTGAATAATTGTGCATCAAAATATATACAAACTTCCGGGAACAATGCTTTTCCATCTTCTTTGGTGGCTGCTATTTCTAAAGCCGTAATCAAATTCTCTTTGGCATCTGTTCTGATTTCGCCAATAGGCAATTGCGATCCGGTTAAAACAACTGGTTTATCCAGGTTTTCGAGCATAAAGCTCAATGCTGATGCGGTAAAGGCCATGGTATCCGATCCGTGGAGGATCACAAACCCATCATATAGATCATATTTGTGATAAACAAGTTCGGCTAAAGTTTTCCATATTTCAGGATCCATGTTTGAAGAATCCAATACCGGATTAAAAGAATGCACATCTAAGTCGTAATCTAAACGGCTTAATTCAGGAACGTTTTCTTTTATCTGCTCGAAATCAAAGGGAACTAACATCCCATTTGTAGGATCGTTAACCATACCGATGGTGCCACCAGTATAAATTATAAGTATTTTGGTCATTTGGTTGGTGAAGGTTGCTCACCGCAAAGAAACTAAAAATTTATAAATGATTGAGTGATATTTGCAAATTAGCAATAAAATAAGATAATTAGGCTTTAAAATTATTAATTTAATAAAAAAAATCTAATATTTTATTAAATTAATAATAAAATTAAAAAGACATTCATTTTTCGGTCGGTGCGACACCAACCGATAGGAGAATATAAGAAATTAATATAAGCATTATGCTGTATTAGAGATATCGCAACAGATTTCTCCATTACGCTAAGCTTCAGTCGAAATGACGGAATCGCTGGGATTGACTAAAGACTTCAGATTGGGGACTCCAGACTTAATCCTAAACTCCAAATACCTTCTTCGAATTCTCAGTGGTTTTATCAGCAATTTCTTCAATAGAAATGCCATAAATCTCAGCAAGCTTTTGAGCGATGTAGACAAGATAACTGCTCTCGTTGGGTTTACCACGAAAAGGCACTGGCGCTAAATAAGGTGAATCTGTTTCTAAAACGACGTTAGCTAAAGGAATTTCAGATAATACCAGATCCAAACCAGCCTTTTTATAGGTTACCACGCCACCAATACCTAAATAGAAATTTAAGTCGATAGCCTGTTTTGCCTGCGCAACATTACCAGTAAAACAATGAAATATACCACGCAATTTTTCATCACGTTCGCTTTCCAATAATTCAAAAACTTCATCAAAGGCTTCACGGCAATGGATTACGATCGGCAAACCTAAATCTTTTGCCCAGCCAATCTGTTTTCGGAAGGCATCTTGCTGAACAGCCAATGTTGTTTTATCCCAATACAAATCAATGCCGATCTCACCAATGGCATAAATTTCACGTCCTGAGATGCTGTTGTATATCTCGTCTAATTGCGCAAGATAATCCTCTTTCACATCACATGGATGCAAACCCGCCATAGCAAAACAATTTGCAGGATATTTCGCCACAAGATCATCAATCATCGCAATTGATTTTACATCCACATTTGGCAAAAACAACCGGTTAACATCGCTTTCAAAACAGCGCTCCATTAATTGCGCCTGTTTTTCAGCATCTTGCTCGTAATATAGATGGGTATGGGTATCGGTAAAGATCATGCTTTTTTTTATAATATCAAGATTTGAGAATCGGGTATCAAGTTATAGGTATTGAATATCAAGTAATAAGTATCGAGATGGATTTGCTGGCTCTTGATACTCGATACCTGCACAAGGAATTCTATTTCTTTCCAGCTTTGCTTTTTTTCGCTGCTTTGACTCCAGACTCTGGACTAAGGACTTCCAACTCCTGACCGTATTCCATTTCCTTTTTCAAAAACTTTCCTGTCAAACTAATCGGATTTTGGATCAAACCTTCTGGTGTTCCTTCGAATAAAATCCTTCCGCCGCCTGCACCGCCTTCTTCACCAAGATCAATCACCCAATCGGCTACTTTAACTACATCCAGATTGTGTTCGATTACCAAAATGGTATTTCCTTTATCAACCAACTCTTGTAACACACCTAAAAGTACATTAATATCTTCGAAGTGGAGTCCTGTTGTGGGCTCATCTAAAATATAGAAGGTTTTTCCAGTATCTTTTTTAGAAAGCTCGGTAGCCAGTTTAACACGTTGAGCCTCTCCTCCTGATAGGGTAACCGATGATTGTCCTAAAGTGATATAACCTAAACCAACATCTTTCAATGTTTTGATTTTTCTGTAGATGATTGGAATATTTTCGAAGAAATTACAGGCATCTTCGATACTCATATCCAACACATCGCTGATCGATTTCCCACGGAAACGTACTTCTAAGGTTTCTCTATTGTATCTTTTCCCGCCGCACTCCTCACAAGGTACCTGCACATCAGGCAAGAAATTCATCTCAATTACTTTTAATCCTGCACCCTGACAAGTTTCGCAACGGCCACCTTTTACGTTAAAAGAGAAACGGCCGGGTTTGTAACCGCGGATTTTTGCTTCGGGCAGCTGAACAAACAGATTTCTGATATCAGAGAAAACCCCGGTATAGGTAGAAGGATTTGAACGTGGTGTTCTACCAATAGGTGCCTGATCAATTTCAATTACCTTATCAATTTCCTTCAATCCGTTAATTTTCTCGTAAGGCAAAGGTGTTTTTTTAGCCCTGAAGAAATGATGGTTTAAAATCGGATATAAAGTTTCGGTAATCAAACTCGATTTACCACTTCCCGAAACCCCTGTTACGGCAATAAATTTACCCAAAGGAAAATCTACCGACACCTCTTTTAAATTATGTCCGGTTGCTTTAACAATAGACAACTTATGCCCATTACCTTTTCTGCGCACTTTTGGCGTTTCGATTTTCTTTTTACCGTTCAAATAATCGGCGGTTAAGGTATTCGATTTCAGAATCTGTGCGGCAGTTCCTTCGGCAACTACTGTACCGCCATGAATACCTGCACCCGGGCCAACATCAATTACCCAATCGGCTTCCAAAATCATGTCCTTATCGTGTTCTACTACCAAAACGGTATTTCCAAGATCACGAAGATTTTTAAGTGCATTGATCAAACGTTCGTTATCACGCTGGTGCAAACCGATGCTTGGCTCATCGAGAATATACATTACATTCATCAACTGCGAACCGATTTGGGTAGCCAAACGGATACGCTGGGCCTCGCCACCCGAAAGTGTACGGGCTGTACGATCTAAGGTTAAATAGGTTAAACCCACATCGGTTAAGAAACCGATCCTGGCTTTAATTTCTTTTAAAATTTCTTTGGCAATAATATTCTGACGGTCGCTAAGGCGTTCGTCTACCTTTTCGAACCAGGTATTCAGGTTGAAGATATCCATTGATGAAAGTTCGAAAATATTCTTACCATCAACTTTAAAATGCAGACTTTCTTTTTTCAAACGGGCACCATGACACTCCGGGCAGGTTTTAAGTTTCCTGAATTCGTCCATATCATCAGATGCAGACTCGCTTCTCTTTTCATTCTGCTCTTCGAGCATTTTAATAATACCATCAAAAGTGATATTATAATTCTGAACGTTCCACTTATTGTATTCTACTTCAACCTTGATCAAATCGGGCGTACCGTTTAAGATCATGCTGACTATCTCATCGCTTAACTTTTCTATTGGTGTAGAAAGTGAGAAACTATATTTTTTGGCTAAAGCTTTTAATACCTGGAACATCCAGATATCGCGGTACTCGCCCAATGGAGCTAAACCACCATTTAAAATGCTCAGCTTTGGATTCGGAATAACTGATTCTTTATCAACTACGAAGATATAACCTAAACCATCGCAACGCTCGCAGGCACCATAAGGCGAGTTAAACGAAAAACTATTCGGCTGAGGTTCATCATAAGAAATACCAGTGGTTGGGCACATTAAAAACTTACTGAAATGCGCCACATTATTATCCTTATCGCTGATTTTAATTACGCCCTTACCCATCTTCATTGCAATCTGCAATGAATCGAGCAAACGTTTTTTATCTTTCACATCAATAATCAAGCGGTCGATTACCACTTCAATATCGTGGATTTTATAACGATCTACCTGCATTTTTGCAGAAATATCCTTTATTTCTCCATCCACGCGCACCTTTACATAACCCTGCTTACGGATCTGCTCAAAAAGTTCACGGTAATGGCCTTTTCTACCTTTAACAACAGGTGCAAGGATATTTACCGCCGCCCCATTAAATTTATTAAAGATATTCTGCAGAATCTGGTCTTCGCTCATGCGTTCCATTTTCTCGCCAGTATTGTACGAATAGGCATCGGCAACACGTGCATAAAGCAAACGCATAAAATCGTAAATTTCGGTAATGGTTCCTACTGTAGAGCGTGGGTTTTTACTCGTGGTTTTTTGCTCAATGGCAATAACCGGACTCAAACCAGAAACTTTATCTACATCAGGGCGCTCCATCCCCCCCATAAACTGGCGGCTGTATGCGCTAAATGTCTCCATATAACGGCGTTGTCCTTCTGCATAAATGGTATCAAAAGCCAATGAGGATTTACCGCTACCACTTAAACCCGTTATCACAACAAGCTGGTTGCGCGGAAAACTAACGTCTATATTCTTTAAATTATGTACCCTCGCACCATATACTTCTACATCTTTTTGCTCGCCGAGGTCGATAGATTTATTGCTCATATTTTATTTAAAGTTGGGGGCAAAATTGAGTCTCAAAAATGACTGAATTTCAATCCGCAAAAATGCTAAAAATTTTATCAAAAAGAAAGTCGAAACCAATCTGTATTACCGATTAATTGTCATAATGTCGACTTCTATTTCGTAGAAAACCAGATGATAAGCCCACACGCACATAACCATAATGATCTTGAAAATAGATATTGTAATTGTCTTCACCATAATAACCTACCGCAGCCATCAAAAACACGTTATGCATAAAGGGAAAGCTATAATTAAAATTAATTTCAGCATTTAACCTTTTCTGAATATTAGCCAGATTTTTTGACGGAATTTTATTCACCGCATATGATAACTCCGTATTTAAACGCCAGGTTTCTTTTTCAGTTTTCGCCTTCGGCCTTTTTTTTGCATTTTTTTCAATCTCATCATATTTCCGCCAGGAAAAACCATATAATATACGTGTAAATCCAAAACCTTCATTGAGTGCAGGCTCATACCTAAAAAACTTATACCATTGCAAACCGATCCGATGATTCAATGAATAATAACTTTCATCAGCATGGGTTGGTGTTAAATTTCCAAAACGATAAGAAAGCGTTAAATAATTGGCATTGAAATTCCCTGTACGGGTATTAATGGTACCATCGGGGTTAACAGCATTTTGATCCTGCCCGTTAGAGTGATGTGTAAAGGCCAATTCACCGTATTTATAATTTTCAGGATTGACATTTAACCTCGCGTAAGCGGCAAAACCTAAACGATAACTTGGTGTACGTACCGCTGCCGAAAATTCTTTCCGCACACGAACGGTAAAATCGGGTATGATGGCAAACGCAACAGGCGATTTGTAACTCCCCAACAGCATGTACGTTGTGGTTAACCTACCATTAATCACATATTTTGAAGGCGCACCAAATTCTCCGCCGGGCGCCGTATAGGCCAGATCAGCATTTTCTTTATACAGATGAATGTATTCACGATTGGCAAACTCTCTTTTTACAGCAACAGAATCTTGGGAGAATGATTGTAAACAGAAGAGGCAGATTATAAGTGTAAAAAAAGATCTCGTCATACCAGATAAACGCTGATAATGAGGCAACGGTTTTGTATTTTTAGAGAAAATAACGCGCACTCATCAAATGATACAGAAACTTAAATAAAGGCATGACATTATGAATGGGTCTACTATTAAAAACGGTTTATTTTTTCCATAAAATTTACGAAGACTAAATCAGAAATTGAGGAAAGATATTTCAATAATAATCTAAGTTTTATTCGTAATATCTCTTTTAAGGTATCTTATTTATAGCGTCATCACCTTGATCCTATAGCTATCGGATTTATTTCAGGGTCTTTAAGGCTAAAGGATGCTGAAATAAATTCAGCATGACGATTGCATTCACAAAAAACAAACAATCATTTAATATCAAAAGGATTAAATCAATGGGCTAATTACGAAAGTTTTGATTTCTATTATCGCCAGTACAGGAGTGGATGGCGGTTTTGGTTGCTACCATAATTAAGCATATTTAAAAGATCTCTCGGCTCCGCTAGAGATGACGATGTAACAATGAGCTCTCCACCGACCAATAAACTAGTGAACAAATGACCAGTGAACGAATAAACTAACTCACCACTCAATCGTCGTCCCATTCTCCGTCGGGTGTCCGGTACAAACCAAAACCCTGCCCCTTTCAATTTCATCATCCGTAAGTACTTCATTATAGTCCATCCGTACTCCACCTTTGGTACAATTGGCCACGCAAGTACTACATACGCCTCCGCGACAACTATATGGAAGTTTAATCTTGTTTTCGAGCGCAACGTCTAAAATCCGTTTGGGCCAGGGAACTTCGAGGTTGTACGATTCCCCTTGAAAATTTAAAATCACCGAATAGGTATTTTTATCAACTACTTTTTCAGAGCTATCGTCTTCATCCATTTCATCTTCGGGCAATACGAAGGTTTCTCTTTTAATCTGTTTGATATCGAAACCCATACCCAACAAGGTAATACGGCATAAATCCATATAAATTACCGGTCCGCAGCTATAAAAAAGTGCCTCATCACGCTCGAAATGTAAATGTTCCTTAAGTAATTTTTCGATGTAAAATTTATTTAGCCTGGCCGTCATTAAGTTTTTGCTGTTGCTAAAAACCCAAACAATTTTTAACCTATCGGAATATTTTTTTTGCCATTCGCTTAGTTCATCATAAAACAAAGTATCTTCTTTTGACCGATTACTATATACCAAGGTGATCAACGATTTTTTTTCACGAACCAAAGCAGTTTTCAAAATAGAAAACAATGGTGTAATGCCAACCCCTGCTGCAAAAAGAAAAAGATCACGTTCCAGGTTTTCGTTAGGCAGATAACTGAACAATCCCTGAGGATCCTGCGCGAAAAGCACATCATTTACCGAAGTTTTATGATGAAGAAACCTCGAAATCTCTCCATTTTCTACCCTTTTTACTGTAATGGCTAAAGGCTCATTAACATCCGGCGAACTATTAAATGAATACGATCTTCTTACTTCCTTATGTTTCCCCTGAAAAACCAACGATAGAAATTGACCAGCCAGATAATTTGGATATTGTTCATCCACATCCTCAAATTGAAAGGTAATATTATCACCAGGTTGGTTAATTATTTTATTGATGCGCAGTTTGAACATAATACAAAGAAAAGAAATTGATTTATTAGTTCAATCGTTCGTTGGTCATTAGTTCAATTGGTAACTGCAAATTGCCAACTGCAAAATGTTCACTGGTTCATTTGCCATTGGTTAATTTGTTAGCATGATGCATAAAAATAACTTTGTGCTTTCGTGAACTTTGTGGTAAGCAAAACCATTAATCAGTAAAACAAATCGGTGTAATCCAATAATCTGTGAAATTACACTAAATAAAAAGCGTCCCAATTTAAAACCGGGACGCCTTACCAAATGCTTGTCTTTATCTTAATTATTATATTATTCGGCGTTGTAAGCCAATAATACTCTCGGTTTTTCGTAACCGTAACGTTTCGGATGTTCCATAATCTGTTTCATAGAAATTACTTTATAAACATAGCCCCCCGTTTCGCGGTTTAGCTTCATTTTGTAGTAATTGTCTTGATTTTGATTATCGATCTGCTTGCGTAAGCGGCCATCGCCAACATTGTAAGCCGCAGCTACCAATGTCCAGCTTTCTAAACCCCTATACATTTCTTTAATGTATTTGCAGGCGGCGATAGTAGATTTACGCAGATTATAGCGCTCATCAACATTTCCATTTACTCTTAATCCATAGGTACGGGCTGTGCCAGGCATAAACTGCCAGATCCCGGCTGCACCTTTTGGAGAAACCCCTTCCAACATCCCAGATTCGACCAGGGCCAAATACTTAAAATCGTTGGGGATTTTGTACGCAGCAAGAATAGGCTCAATTACGGGAAACCATTTTGCTGCTTTTGCATGCAGGCGGTTGGTTTGCGTGTTTCCGTAAGTGTGTGCTGCAAGGATTTTTTTCATTTTGCGTTCTACCTTTTTATCCCCTAAAGGCAAGGTTTCTTCTGCAAAATTTAACTGCGCCATTAACGATAGAGGATTTTCCTCTTTTTCGACTTTTAGGCTGTCAGATTTGGGTATTGTAGTGTTTAATTTTTCTTCTTTTAAAAGACTTTTTTGTGCTAAGGGCATTTGGTAAGCGAACACTTTTGCCAAGATAAATAGTGTTGCCACTACCGCAAATGGTACGATGT
>Ga0308165_1001543_pt1 | contig 31623 bp, 41 predicted proteins | sample PhyWR2_FD_201032 | JGI IMG/M metagenome (GOLD analysis project Ga0308165, IMG submission 201032) | Phyllosphere microbial communities from UC Gill Tract Community Farm, Albany, California, United States - DLSLW.R2 | ecosystem: Host-associated > Plants > Phyllosphere > Unclassified | place: USA... | reverse complement strand
CGCATCGTGAAGCTGTATGAGCAAGCTGCCGAAAGCGATGGGGAAGTCGCCAGACCGAAGGAACCTAACTGGACGGACTGGGCAAACGAAATCCGCCTGATGTGCTCTCAGGACGGACGCACACACAAGCAGATTTGTGAGCTGTTCGCGAAGGCAAACCGGGATCCGTTCTGGTGCAAGAACATCCTGAGCCCGTCAAAGCTGCGCGAGAAGTGGGATGACCTGACGCTGAAGCTTAGTGCCAACCCAGCCGGCGCATCTGGTGGACACTGGAACACGGCCGAAGCCTGGGGTAACACGCTATGAATAAATTCATGAGTGCTATTCAAAATCGCGATGGTGGAGCCTTGGCGCGGATGATGCCGGCGGAGCCACAGGCGCGGGTAGTCAATGGGAATGCGGAAAAATTGGTTGATCTGCTGTTCACCAACCTCATGCAAGTCTTCCCTGCGGCAAAACAAACAGCGTTGAGCACGCCAGCAGAAGTCGCTGCAGCAAAGCGTCAGTGGATCCTGGCATTCGCAGAGAACGGGATCACCTCGGTGGAACAACTGCAAGCTGGCATGCGTATGGCCCGACAGCAGGAAAGCGATTTCTGGCCGAGCTGTGGGAAATTCATTGGCTGGTGCAAGACGGGTGCAGCTTTGAATGCCGGCCTGCCATCGGTTGATGAGGTTGAGGCGGAGTTCAAACGCTACAGCGCTAATCGCGGCCATGTCCGCCCAGAGGATTTCAACTGGTCGGCTCCGGTCATGTACTGGATTGTGATCGACGTTCGTCACCAGATGCTCCAGTACAACCACACCGAAAGTGAGATCCGAAAGTCAATTCAACAGCACCTCAACCGCTGGGCTAAACGACTGGCCAAGGGCGAGCGCGTGCCAACCCCTGCGCCACAAATCGCCTACAAGCAGAACATCCCAGCGCCATCAGAGCTGATGGACAAAGACGGCAAATTTCAGCGCAAAGGTGAAGAGCTGCTGGCTCGCATTCGCGCCAAAAAACAGGGACAACCGACATGAGAGCGATAGTCAAATCATCGGTACAGCGCGATCTGGGTATTGCCCTGATCCCTGTAGACGAAACGCTGGCATTTCACATGACTGGGCGCGTGATGGTTTCCACGCTGCCGAAAGAATTCAAGGACGCGCCAGAAGGCATCCTGCCGGCCGTGGAGCATGAGATCGCCAATGACCCACGGCTACAGGGCTTCTTCACGCATGAGCGCGTTATAAACGCCTGCGGCGGGGTTAACGCGATTGAAGCGTGGACGACGCAGTTCACGAAATGCCAGTACAGCAAGCATGATCGGCCGGCGACGATTCTGGACACTGAACGGGTAGGGCATTCAGCTGTTCGCATCTGCCCGCAGTGCTACAAACAAAGCCTGGGTGTATCACCGAAGATTGAAAAAATCGCTGCACGCAACACGGCGCGCTGGGTGGTAGCAACGGCCAAACACCGCCTGAAGTCTGAAGGGCAGCTGACAATCCCAGAGCTGATGCTGTGGGCCATGCTGTCCGGGGTATTCGACCTGATCCCCGATGACGTCGCGCGCACCGTCACCGACTTGCCAGAGCCGAAGGTAATCACAGGCACTCGCAAAGAATCCGACATGGACTGTCAGCCGGCGGTCACTGCGATTATTTCCAAGCAGGCCCAGAAGTGCTTCAAGGTCGATCCTGAAGTACCAGGCGCCTTTGTGCTGCGTCCGAAGAAAACCCGCGCCGAAGACAGCAAATATACCCGCTGGGTTAAGACTCGCCCCTGCTGCGGTTGTGGAGAGCGCTCAGACGACCCTCACCACATCATCGGCCACGGGCAGGGCGGAATGGGAACCAAGGCCCATGACTTCTTCACTATCCCGCTGTGCCGTAAATGCCACGACGCATTGCACGAGGATATGGCGGCATGGGAAGCGGAACATGGAAGCCAGGTTGAACTGCTGTTTGAGTTCCTGGATTTCTCCTTTGGCATCGGTGCTATCGCATGAAGACGTACCAGATAACACCAATCCCTAAACCACGCATGACACAAAAAGACCGGTGGGCCAAGCGCCCGCCAGTTCTCCGCTACCGGGCATTCTGCGATGAGGTGAAATTGAATCGAATCTCGCTGCCTGAGAGCGGCTATCACGTGACGTTTGTTTTGCCCATGCCAGAGAGCTGGAGCAAGAAGAAACGCGCTGAGATGGCCGGAAAACCGCATCAGCAGAAGCCAGACAAGGACAACCTGGAGAAGGCATTGCTGGATGCCATTTTTGAGGACGACTGCCGCATCTGGGACGGTCGAGTAACAAAGATTTGGGGCGAAGTAGGCCAAATAATTATAGGGGAAATAGCATGAGATTAGAGTCGATTCCGAAATACTTTGCACCGAAATCACCGACCTTTAGCGACTCACCGCGCGCGACGGCCTCGGACTCTTTGACCGGTACTGACGTGATGGCGGCCTTCGGGATGTGCCAGGCGCAGGCGGAGTTAGGCCTTTCGGCATTCATGGGGAAAATGGGTGTCAGCGATGCCGATAAGGTCAAGGCGGTGACATTGCTGGCTGAGAAGGGCATGGCTGAATCTATTCGCGTGGCGCCACTGAGAAAGCTGCAGGATGAGACAAGAGTTCGCGTTGTTCTGGTTCTATCAGTTTTCGCATTCCTGGATTATTCCCGTAGCGCATCGAGTGAGGTTGCTTGTGATTGTTGCTCCGGCACTGGGTTCATTGAGGCTGAGGTATTCACGAATAAAGTTCACACCCCTTTCCATGCGAAGGATTTCGTCAAAGCGTCGATCCGGTTCGGCGTGGAGGGTTTCAGACCTTCCGAGTATGAAGTTCGCCGGGAGTTGAGAGAGGTTGTTCGCGTTAAGTGCAAAAACTGCAACGGGAAAGGCAAGGTATCGACGGCCTGCCGTGATTGCTCTGGCAGAGGTACTGCAGTCGATAAGAAAGAGACAGCAAGGCAGGGGGTTCCGGTCAGAGGAGACTGCAAGCGATGCTCAGGCCGTGGGTATGAGCGCATACCAGCGTCACACGCATACGCAGCAGTGCAACAGGTCACGGATGCTATTTCCTCTGCGACCTGGGACAAAACCGTGAAGCCATTTTATGACGGCTTAATTCGCATCCTGGAGAGCGAAGAGAGCCACGCGGAGCGTGTATTGCAGCGCGTAACTGCATAGTGTATGAAAAAATAGTGCAAAATTTTATCGTGAGCTATTTACTTTTTCCGAAAACCGGGTGATTATCTTTCTAACACTAGAAATCCGTCTGATTGTTAAGGTGGATTCAAAAATTTCAAAGGCTGCCTTCGGGTGGCCTTTTTGCATTTCAGCCCCAGCCAACAGCGACACACTCCATGGCATCCTCTTAGTAGCTGATCGTCTACGGCTGCGGGCTGAATCTTTGACTACAGCATAGCAATGTAAGGAACCCACAATGCTCAAATTACCTGAGCTCGTCCGGGCTGGTTTCGTGAGTTCGTCTCCTTGGTTGCTGGGCTTAATTCTCCTTTCTTATCTCGCTGCAGAGGTTAATTCGAGGATTAACTCAGCGGCCTACGCGTACCCGCGATCTGTCGTTTCATATGGCCTCGCAAGCGCAAAGACCGATGATGAAGTTATCTCCACTGTTGAACTGTGGAAGAAGGATGCGTGGGGCGCTCAAATCGGCGCTCTCCGCGTTCTTTGTGATAACGACCGTGCATTCGTTAACTCGCTTGGCGGGGAGAGTGTAGGGGCTAGAGTATGCAGGATCGTCAAATGACAGAACGTGACCCTGGATTTTGGGCTGACGCTCTCAACGGCCTTAAAAACGCATGGCCGCAAATTTCAGGAGCCATTCTGGCGGTGGCTATCTGCTATGGGCGGCTTATTTATGATGGCGCTGAGAGAAAAGACCACTGGATAGAGCCATTACTGTGCGGCCTATTGGCATGGTCTGCTTCTTTCGGCTTAGAGCTGGTAGGAATGCCGATGTCAGTTGCGCCATTCCTAGGCGGTGTTGTCGGATTCCTAGGCGTGAAGAAGATCCGCAATATCGCCATTGGCGTTATCAGCAAGCGAGTAGGTTCCAATGATGAAAAACAGCAATAACCAGCCGAGAGGCATTCGAAACAAAAACCCCGGCAATATTCGCTGGGGTGATGACTGGCGCGGTCTGGTTCCTGATACGCAACGCACTGATAAGTCTTTCTGCCAGTTCACCGCCCCGGAATATGGCATTCGAGCGATGATCATCATCTTGCGCAACTACCAGCGCAAGCATGGTCTAAAGACTGTTACCGGCATTATCAACCGCTGGGCACCGCCAGTTGAGAACAACACATTGGCGTACATCAACAGCGTTGCAAAGTCTGTGGGCGTGAAACCTGACCAAGTCATCGACGTTATGGATAGTAGGGTGATGATCCCGCTGGTGGAAGTCATCATTACTCATGAGAACGGCGTTCAGCCATATGGCTTCGATGTATTCGTGAAGGCTATCGACCTGGCGGGATAAGAGAGCGCCGGTCAATGTCAGTGAGGTGCTTAAAAAAATACCCCGAAGGGGATACCTGCGGGGCAAACACGGCTAGAGATTATTTCTGGTTATAAACTTGAAGCTTAAGAATTAAATCATTACCAAAGTAAAACATCAAGCAAAGCTAATCAATTATGGGTGTTCAACAGTTTCCTAAGTGGGGTCAGCACGATATGAGCACTTCATTCAGCTTTCGCACGATGGCGATAGGACTGTTGCTGGTGGCGCTGATTGTTGCCGGCAGGCTGGCGTTTTACTTCCACAGCAACGCAGTAAAGGCTGGTGAGCAGGTTAAGCAGCAGGAAAAGACGCTGGCGCAGCAGTCAGGACTGATCTCAACCCTGCAAGCACAAGACCGGAAGAACAGAGCCTTGGCCGCAGAGCAACAACAAAGAGAGCAGCAACTACGCCAGCGCGAGGAAACCTACCAGAGGAAATTGCGAGATGCACTTAAAGGCAGTAAATGTGGGAATAGTCCTATGCCTGCCGCTGTTGTTGAGCTCCTGCAGCAAAATGCCGCCACCCCAGCAAATCGTCCTGCTACCCCCTGAATCAGTATTCACTCCATGCGAGCAGCCAAGCCTACAAGGCGACACCTGGGGAGACGTGGTGAGCTACACGCTGGCGCTGCAAACAGCCCTATCAATCTGCGCCGGCCAGGTGGCCACGCTGAAACAATGGCGGGAAGCCGCCGGGAGAAACTGAATGACACCAGAGCAATTCTCATATTGGTTGCAGGGATTCGTTGAGCTTCATGGCGAGTTACCAAACGAGGAGCAGTGGGAGTCGATTAAAGAGCACCTTCAAACGGTGTTTCGCAAAGTTACACCGCCTCTTGGCAGCCTTGCAGTCGGCCTCGAGTCCCTGACGTGCTGAGTGGCTGTGAAGAATATACAAAATTCTGCAAAAGGCATTCACTGAGTGCCTTTGACAGAATAAACGATCTGAATCCTCGTGTGGTGTTCGACGGCATAGCCGGGGTCATATCCAGCTAACCAGCAGGAAACTCTAATATGGCATTATCAAAAGAAGAAGAGACTCAGCGATTGATTCTGCTGGGCGCAATCAGTCAGCTGGGTGATGCTGAACGGAATGAAATTTATGCACTGAAAGATAAGTTTCTGGGTGTGTTCAAAACGGCAACCAAGCCAGAGTTTGCAATGGCAGCCTTAGGATTAGCCTCAGCGGACGCTCAGGAAGGTGGTTGAGATTTCAGGCGATTTAAATCGAGGTGAAAACAATGAGCACATTTCCTCCAAAGAATTTCGAGAGCCAGTACAACGAGCAGATGCGAGAAATGCACGGTGAAAACCAAAAGCATGAGTCACCTGTAACCTCAGATGCCAACAGCAAGAAATGACTGAACCCGCTCCGGCGGGTTTTTTATTGGGAGAGAATCATGGCTAAAACAGCACAGGATGAGAGTCATGAGAGGCGCCCATACCCACCGCTGAGGTTTATCGAAGACCATCAGCTAACGCCATACATCGGCCTGATTCCTGCGAACGAGGTGCAGGATTGGATACAGCGTCAAATCATAAACGATGCCGGCAGCCTGTTTAACCCAGACCACGGACACCTTGCAGACGCCGATCTGCGTTTCATGTGGGCATCGTCCGCGTTTGAGAAGAAAGGACGCCATGTGCTCGGCCAGGCTGAAGAGGTAGCGATGCGCGCCGGCGGCTGGCAGAGGGCTAGGATGGAACAGCAGATGCATGAGTGGTTCGGCGAGGTGCCAAAATTCATCATCACGCTGGCTGCTGACTACTGCTCACAGTGCTCTGATACTGAGTTCTGCGCCCTGGTCGAGCATGAGCTGTACCACATCGCACAGGCGACAGACGATTTCGGCGCACCCAAATTCAACAAGGAAGGCCAGCCGGTGCTGAAGCTACGCGGCCACGACGTTGAAGAGTTTGTTGGCGTAGTTCGCCGGTATGGCGCCAGCGTGGAAGTTCAGGAACTGGTTGATGCGGCCAACAGGCCCGCGGAGGTGGCACAACTAAACATTGCCAGAGCGTGCGGTAACTGCATGTTGAGGCTGGCGTAAATATTGGACTGTATTGGACGGATGGTGATTTATGGCTGCATTAAAACCAGATGTAAAAGCCTTCATCATTCAGTCGCTTGCGTGCTTCGACACTCCTACGCTTGTGGTGGAGTCCGTCCAAAAAGAGTTTGGGCTAAAAATCACGCGTCAGCAGGTTGAATCTCACGACCCGACAAAGGTTAGCGGCAAGTCGCTGGCTAAGAAGTGGGTAGACCTGTTCTACACGACGCGGGAGCGATTCAAGACAGAAATTTCAGATATTCCGATCGCCAACAAGGCCTACCGGCTGCGCGTTCTTGATCGCATGGCGACGCGAACCGAAACCATGAAGAACTACGCATTGGCCGCTCAGATCGTCGAGCAGGCCGCGAAAGAGTGCGGCGATGCGTATACCAACAAGCAAAAGATTGAAACCCAGCACACCATCGCTGATGAGATGGCTGAGCTACTGAAGGAGATATCTTCTGAGGCGTGATTTATGGCTGATCTCAACAAGCAATTCAGCGAGCTGAAGAAGAACCTTAAAAATCGATTCTGGCGCCTAAACAACCTTTACTTCATCACCGACAAATCGGGGAAGAAGGTTAAGTTCAGGATGACTCCTGAGCAGCTCGAATACTTCGAAGGCGTACATACCAGGAACATAATCTTAAAGGCTAGGCAGCTTGGCTTTACGACGCTGGTTTGTATTGTCCAGCTCGATGCCGCGTTGTTCGAATCAGCAAAGTGCGCGCTGATCGCCCACACCTTAAACGACGCAAAGCGCCTGTTTAGGGAAAAGGTCAAATATGCCTACGACAACCTGCCGGCGCTGATCAGAAAGGCGAACCCGGCAAAGAACGACGCAGTTGGTGAGCTTGTTTTCAATAATGGCGGCTCTCTCTACGTCAGCACGTCATTTCGTGGCGGCACGCTGCGTTACCTGCACGTTTCTGAGTTCGGCAAGATCTGCGCTAAGTACCCGGACAAGGCCCGTGAAATCGTCACTGGCGCCTTTGAGGCAGTATCGACAGATTGCTTTACAACTATCGAGAGTACAGCCGAGGGGCGTGCTGGGTATTTCTTCGACTATTGCCAGACGGCCGAGAAAGCACAGCTGCAGGGCAAAACGTTATCAAACCTCGACTGGAAGTTTTTCTTCTTCACGTGGTGGAAGAATCCTCAGTACGCAATAGACCCGGTAGAAAGCCTCCCAGAGCGCCTGGTTGACTACTTCAATGAACTGGAAGCCAAGCATGGCGTCACGTTAAATGAACGCCAGAAGGCCTGGTATCTCGCCAAAGAGAAAACTCTAGGCGACGACATGAAGCGTGAGTATCCGAGCATACCCGCTGAAGCCTTCCAACAGTCTGTAGAGGGTGCGTATTACGCCAAGCAGTTCCGCTGGTTGTATACCAACAAGCGGATCGGTTCACTTCCCGACAATTCTCATCTCCCGGTTCACACGTTCTGGGATATCGGCGTGGGTGACTCAACAGCTATCTGGTTTGTTCGTGAGGTTGGTGAAGAGTTTCATGTCATCGACTACTACGAGAACTCTGGAGAGGGTTTGAGGCACTACATGAAGGTGCTCAAAGACCGTGGCTATGAGTACGGCGAGCACTGGGGGCCACACGATATTGAAAACAGAGAGTTTGGCTCTGATGCTAAATCACGGAAGGAGCTGGCGCGCGAGGGTTACGAAATCGACGGCCAGGTGTATTCGATGACCTTCAAGGTTGTGCCGAAAGTCGGCGTTGATACCGGTATCGAGTCTGTCCGTGAAATCCTCCCTAAATGCGTCTTTGACGATGAGAAGTGTGCTGAGGGGATATCTCACCTGGAGGGATACCGAAAAGAGTGGGATGACAAGCGCGGATGCTGGAAAGACAAACCTCTTCACGATCACACGTCGCACGGCTCAGATGGTTTCCGCTACTTTGCGGTAGCGAAGAACAACCACAAACAAGTTGGCGCCGTATTCTTCTAAGGAGCTCTCAGTGAGTGAACAAAATAGCGAGGTTGAATTCCTTGTCAATGCCCTCGCTGACGCAGTGGCGATAGGGCGCCAGCGTTCCTTGTACGCGGGGCAGATGAATGGCAACACGAAAAGAACAAAGCTGTGGGACGAGTTCGGCTACCCAGACACCATAAGCTTCGATCTACTTTATCGCGCTTATCGCCGAAACTCCGCGGCTCATGCCGGCGTGCATAAAACGTTGGATAACTGCTGGAGTGACTATCCGACGATTATTGACGGCCCGCTGGCTGATAAGTCTACCGTCTCTACAGAATGGGAAAAAACGGTCACCAGGCTGCTGAAAAAACATTGGTCAAAAATCAAGGATGCCGATCGGCGCAACCTGGTGGGCCACTACTCTGCAATCATTCTACAGCTCAAAGATAGTAGGCTATGGTCAGAGCCTGTAGATACAGCGCTGGTGGCAATACTTGGCGAAGATGCGTTGGTGAAGATGATCCCCGTTTGGGAATCGCAGATTAAGCCCGGCAACTATGACATCGACACGCTATCCCCAACTTACGGGCAGCCGGTGAATTACATCTTCAACGAGCAGCCTGTGGGTGATGACGGCACTTACGGAAACGTGAGAAGCGTTACGGTTCACCCCAGCAGGGTGATCATCCTCGCCGAAGGTTCAGAAGATGAGAATATGTTGTCTGGCATCCCTCTAAACGAGGCTGGTTATAACGATTTGCTGGACATCGAAAAGACCAAGGGAGGAAGTGCCGAGGGGTTCCTGAAGAACGCGAGCCGCCAGCTTGGTATTCATTTCGACGATAAAACCGATATGAAAACCATCGCGCAGCAGGCGAAGGATGCCGGCTATAAAGACCTTGGCGAGGCAATGAATGAAAAGATCAGGAAACTCAACCAGGGTACGGATTCTGCGCTGGTAACTCAGTCAGGGACATCATCTGTCCTTTCGGTTGCCGCTGCTGACCCTACACCGTCATGGACAGTCTCGGCCAATAGCTATGCTTCAACCATCGGCTGCCCGTTCAATATCCTCTTTGGCAAGCAAACCGGAAACCTCGCATCTACAGAAGATCGGAAGGAGTGGGCTAAAAAAGGGAATGGGCGCCGTGGCGGGTGGCTATCCTGGCTGCTAACTGAGGTCATTCAGAGATGGTGTGACGTCGGCGTAATATCGCAACCAACGAAAGGCGAGATCACCGTTGATTGGTCTGATTTGCTGGCGCCAGGTGATAGCGAGAAGCTCGAGAACATGAGCAAGATGGCAGATGTTGCCTACAAAACCCAGCAAGCGTTCGGCGCGTCTGCTGTTGAACCAAACGAGGTGCGCGCCGCCGGCGAACTGGAGCCAATCGAGGAACCCAGACAGCCAGACCCGACAAAAAAGCAGGTCGGTAAGGATCCGCTGAATGATGACAACGCCGAGGCCTAAAGTCGGGACACCGATAATACCGCGCAATAAAGCAGACCCCACCCAATCCTATCGGCAAGTAAACAAAATGTTCCGTGATATCGAGAACCGATATCTGGGCATCAAAACAACGCTTCGGGAACTGTTCGACCAGCGATTAACTGGCCGGGTGATGGTAGGTAACTCTCAGCGATCGCATGTTCTCTCAGGTGACACCCTATATCAGGTTAACGCCGGTACGTTTGTCTACGACATGAACGCTCAGCAGTTAGCGGCGCTTCTTGAGGTAATACAAACGATCCTTGATGACTACCTGTTAGAGGGTAACGGTCAGGATATTTGGGCGCTGCAGTATATTTCAGATGAGTATCGGCGCGGCACGCTCAATGCCTATACGAATCTGTCTGCTCAGTCCGAGGTCTACGCGTCGCAGACCACGATAAGCGCGCTGTTGTCGACACCTGCTTATCAGAACCAGGTGGCCGCTGCTTTCGTGTCGACGTACAGCGATTGGAAGGGGATCAGCGATGCAGCGCGCGCTGACCTCGCCAATATCATCGCAGATGCTGTTGGCCGAGGTGTAAACCCGCGTGAAACAATGAGGGTGATAAGCAAGCGCCTTGATGTCTCAATGTCCAAGGCAAAGACGATTGCTCAGACCGAGCAGGTTGGCGCGCTGAGAGAGGCTCAGTGGAACGAAACCACATGGGTTCAGGATAGGTTAGGTTTGCGCACCAAGTTGCTGCATTTATCCGCCCTGAAACCGACTACGCGCGCCTGGCACGCATCGCGCCACGGCAAGCTTTACACGGTCGAAGAAGTGCGTGAGTGGTACTCGAAAGACGGCAACAGGTTCAACTGTTACTGCAGCCAGATCCCAGCCGTCGTTGACGAGAAAGACAATGTAGTAAACATCGCGTTGGCGAAGCGCTTGGAAGAAGAGCGCGCTGCCTGGATGACGCAACAGGCCGCTTAATCGGCATCATCAACACAATGAGGACACAGCATGAAGCGCAACCGCGTTAACGTGCTGACCGTCGTCAACTCCGCTTCAAATATCACTACCGAAACCATCGACGGGAAACCACATATCGTGGTTCGCGGTATTACGCCCGTTGTTGACGATATCGTGATGAACCGGAAGTTGTACCCGGCAGCAGAAATTGCCAAGGCCTATAACACCCTTGAGCGCAAACCGATGCCGCTGGGGCATCCAAAAATAGACGGAAAGCACGTATCGGCGGGTGACGTTCGCGCAGTGAACAACTATCACGTTGGCGCCTGGCTTCAAGACGTCCAGCACGTCGATGGAAAGGTCAATGGTGATATGTATGTCGACCGCCGATATGCCGAAGGCAGTGAAAAGGGTAAGCGGCTGGTAAATCGACTGGATGAAATGATCGCTGGGACAAACGTAGAACCCATTCACATTTCAACAGGGCTTCTTTACTCAGGCATTGCCGCCAACGGCGAATCTAAGGGTAAGAAGTACAACGAAATCGCCACAAACATGGTGTTTGACCATGTGGCAGTTTTACTTGATGAGCCTGGCGCCGGAACGCCAAGCGAAGGCGTTGGCATCTTCGTTAACGCCGACGGCGACGATCAAGAGGTCGAAATCGCAAACCTGTCGGAGGGTGTTGATTGCACCCGAGAGGGGCTACTGAACAAGACCAAGTTTTTCTTCACCAATGCTTCCAACTTCTCGTTTGACGATATCCGCGAAGCGATCAGCAACAAGCTCCGTGAAGGTCGCTCAGATGATTACTGGCCATGGCCGGAGTCTATCTGGCCTGACACTTTCATTTACCGCGATAAGACCAAGTTTTTCCGACAGAAATACCTCATCGATGAGGACGGTAAAGCCGTGTTCGTCGGCGAACCTGTAGAAGTCGTGCGCAAACCCACTGAGTACGAAATTAAAACCAACGGAGAGAAAGATCCGATGAAAGAACTGATTATCAATGCGCTCCAAGCCGCTGGTAAGCCGACTGAAGGCAAGTCCGATGCTGAATTGATGGACGCTTACAACCAATTGGCCGCAGAGAAGGCGACAGCCAAAAAAGAAGGAGGGGAAGAGATCGACCCCGCAACCGGCAAGCCCAAGAAGAAAGAGCTGGCAAACAACAGCTACGAGGCGCCGGCATGGTTTAAACCATTCGCCGACGATCTCGCAGCTGTTAAGTCTGGCCTTATTGCCAACTCAGACAAAGAGAAAGGCGAGATGCGCGCAGCAGTTAAAGCCAAATTCGGCATGAGCGACGTTGCCGTAAACGCGCTGGATGGTGATCCGTTGAAGGAGCTGTTTGCCCAGTGCTCAACCTCTATCGGCCTGAACGGCATGCTGCGTCAGGTTAACTCCTCTCAAACTTTCAGCGAAATGCCGGAGTAAAAAATGGCTAAAGACGGGAAACATGTAATTCACGCGGGCGGTATCTTCGCCAATCCACAACTGCATCGTGAAAGTGCCGCCGCCGCCGACACACCCCCTGGCACGATCGGTTTCTTCGATAACACCACGAAGAAATTTACCGCATCGGTAGATGGCAATGAAGCAGCGATCCTTTACGTAGCCAACTATGACTATCTGCGCTGCAAAACCGTAGATGACGTCATCAAGGCTGGTGATTGGGTTGTTGCATTCCATCCAACCCCTGGCGTTTTCTTCAACGTTCCTGCTGCTGCTGGCACCTACACCAAAGGCCAGCCGCTTTCTATCGTCAATGGCCGGGTTAAGGCTGCAGCAGAAGGCGAGTCAGTCCGCGCATACGTAGAAGAAGATCGCGCATACACCACGGCTGCAGGCGAACTCCTGCGCGTTGTCATTAAGTAAGGAGCACCGCATGTTTGTATTCTCCAGTAAGAAGGCGACCGAGACCGGAAACCTCGAAGCCAATACGGCTCAATTCCGTGAATTGGATGCCGCACGTAACTCCAGCGCTCAAGCTGTTGCAGATATTCTGGCTCGAGCAACGATGGGTGAGTTTGGAAAGTTAGATGCGGTTAACGCCGTTGATGACATCCGCCGTCTGTACAAGGCCTATGACCAGACTGTGCTGAAGCAGTTCGAACCGAACACCGAATTCACGCTGCTGAACGACCTGATGCCGCTGTCTCGCTCCGTTCGTCTGGAAGAGTCTGTGTACGAATACGCACGCACTGGCGGCCGTGGCTGGGCGCACACTTCCATGTCTGGGCAGATCGGTGCGGCACTGGATGCGAAGTCTTACACCTTTGATGGCACCATGGTGCCTATCCACGACAGCGGCTTTAAATTCAACTGGCGTGACCCGGTCTTCAACAAAGGCTCTGCACTTTCCTCCCTGGCTGATGCTCAGTCTGGCTCTGTCGATGACGTTCGCCGGCAGTATGTGGACTACATCTGGGAAGGTTTCCGCGACGCGGCCGGCAACTTCATCAAGTTCGACGACAAGACCTGGAAGGGTTTGCGTCATGATGAGCGCGTGGCGCAGGTTACGCTGACAGTTAACTTTGCGACCAGCACCGATCCTAAAGCGATGCGCGCTGCTGCTATCGCTCTGCGTGACGTGCTGAAGTTACAAAACTATCAATACGGCCAACAGACCTGGTACGTATCCAGCGAAATCATGTCGAACTGGGAGCAGTATTTTGACGTTAATGCTCTGCGCACAGTTCTGGAAGAGCTGAAGAAGTTGGCCGGCATCTCCGACATCAAAGAAGATGCCGAGCTTTCTGGTAACGAAATCGTGATTATCCCTCTCGCTGCTGGCGTCATTGCCCCGATCGTAGGCCAGGCGTTCGGCACCGTTGCCGATCCTCGTCAGTTCTACAACAGCGATTACGTATGGCGTACCTGGGGTGCCGCCGGCTTGATGGTCAAGCAAGACATCAACGGCCACTTCTCTGTCATTCACGCATCCAGCTAAGGAAAAATCATGGCACTCGTAAAAGTTTTGGTAGCAAACCTCTTTGCCGGTGCCAACTTCCAAAAACTGGAAGTTGGTAAAGTCTACGAAGTAGATGACACGGTTGCAGGGAAGTGGATTGCCGATGGTAAGGCGGAGCAGTCATCAGAAAAGAAAGGCGAGAAGCTGGCATTAGAAGTGGCCACGTCGACCGCCCCAGCCAGCGCCGGTGCATCCGAGCTTCAGACAAAGTTGGACGACGCACTGGAGCAACTGAAGCAGGCCCTGGCAGCTGCAGAGGCGAAGGATAAGGAACATGCCGACGCACTGGAGCAACTGAAGCAGGCCCTGGCAGCTGCAGAGGCGAAGGATAAGGAACATGCCGACGCACTGGAGCAACTGAAGCAGGCCCTGGCAGCTGCAGAGGCGAAGGATAAGGAACATGCCGACGCACTGGAGCAACTGAAGCAGGCCCAGGCAGCAGAACTGGCAGCAGAGAAACAGCGCGCTGATACAGCAGAAGCAGCGCTGGCAGCAGCGACCAAGAAGGATAAGTAATCATGGCAGCGCAGATAACGGCGGCGCAGGTTAAACAGCAGTTGTCTGCGCTGGGTTACTCCATTCCTGACTTCATGATCGATGCCTACCTATGCAAACTGGAAGGCATTCGTCAGTGCCTGGAGGCGTCTGGCTACGACGATTGCGATCTGATGCTGATACAGGTCTATGCCGTCACCCTCATGGCGATAACGGCCTTCAGCCAGCGTATCAAGTCACAGTCAGCGCCTTCAGGGGCGTCGCGGTCGTTTGATTACAGCGGCGACATCAAAACCATGAGGAACACACTGGCAGCGTTGGATACCGCCGGATGCACTGCAGGCTTGCCGATCGACGTTGGCACTAGCGTGGGTTTCTTTGACGTTGTGGGAGGTTGCTGATGCAGGAAGAGCGAAAAAGCGATGAGGAGAAACCTGATTGCGAAAAATGCCCCAACTGCCCCGGTTGTCCTGACCAGTATGAGGATTATCTCTCATGAGCGCTGCGGCTAACTGGAGCTATACGGCGGTCGCTACGGTCTGGAAAAAGCTGGGCATGGACGATTACGGTAAATCTTCTTTCGCTGAGCCTATCCAGATTATGTGCGATTACGGTGGTGATGCGACTGCACGGCTTGGCGATATCGGGCTTGAGTTTGTAGTAAAAAACACGCACTGGACTGAGTATGCGGATGCACGCCAGGGTGACTATATCCTGATCGGTGCTTCATCTGAACCAGACCCGAAAAAGGTTGATGGTGCTGATGAGGTTCGCCATATCATCCGGTACGCCGATACATTCGACCGCATCGCCGATGACTACGCGATTATCACAGGGGTTTGATATGGGCGTGAAGGTTAAAGGTATCCGGGAGGCGCAGGCCACTCTTGATAGGTTAATCGGCGATATCAAGGGGAGGAGAGTTGTCAGGGCTATGCAGTCAGCGCTGCTTATAGGTGGTTCCCAGGCTGCTTTATACACCCCTATCGACACATCGACGCTGCTCAATAGCCAGTACCGCGATATTTCCGTGAATGGCTCCCGGGTTACGGGCCGCGTTGGCTACTCGGCCAATTACGCCATCTACGTGCATGACCCGAACATCCCCCAGAAATTCCGGCGCGCCACCGCTCAAAAAGAGTTTCTTACCAAGGGCTTTGAAGATACCAAGGCGCAGATTGACAGAGCGATCAAGAAGGAGATGCAGCTATGATTCCAGCTATGCATCGCCGCGTTCGCGATTACTTCGTAGATGCCGCTCTGACCGCCGGCTTCACTACGCAGATGCTGCGCTGGAGGGATACCGGAAAGGGCGAAGATAAATTTATCGTCTTCCGACCAAACGGTGGTAGCCCAGTTCGCAACGATCTAGCCAGCGAATATCTGGTGCTGGTCGACGTAATTGGCGCCATAGGAGAGGATGAGGCGGTCGACAACGCTGTTCAGGCGATTATCAACCACATCCAGAACAATCCCATGCCAAATGACTGCATCGGCCATATTGAGAACGTCGGCGGCATCCCATCCCCAGTTTCCACAACTGAAGGGCGATTAGTCTATCGCCTGCAATTCGCTTGCCTGTACGGCGAGTAATCAATAATCAAAGAGGTAAGCAATATGCAAGGTTGCTCAACTGACAACAGCAAGTTGTTCGGTCGTGGCATTGTGCTTGAGGTGGCTTTGGGCTGCCCTGATACAGTGCCTGCAGAAAGCGAATGGCAGTCGCTGATCGCCGGGACTTCCAAAGGCTTCGACTTCAGCCCGAATACCGTAACTTCGGATGCGGATGATACCAAGGGCTATGTTGAAAACCTGGTCACTAACTCAGACTTTACTCTGAGCTTTGAAGGCGAAGTGCGTAAGCGCGATAAGCTGGATCAGTTCGGCGTGGCGAAGTTCGTTAAGTATTACAACGACGAAATTAAGGCTGGCCGCCAGCCCACTTTGTGGGTGCGTGAAGAGTATGGCCCGATCACCTTCATCGGTTACATGGTTATCACCGCGTTGAGTTCTGACGGCGGCACTAACGACATCGTTACGCTGTCGACCGAGTTCAAGGTGGCTGACTCCGATACCATCCAGGTTATCGACACTCCGGTTGATGTTGCAGTGACAGGCGTAACCATTTCACCAACCAGCGGCACGGTCGCCGCCGGCGCGACAACCACTTTTAACGTGACCATTGCGCCAGCTAACGCTACAGATAAGACATTCACTCTGGTTTCGTCTGTACCGGCGCGGGCAACAGCAACGGCTAACGGTTTGGTTGTCACCGTATCAGCACCATCTGGTGCCACCGCAGGCACGGCAAACATCACTGTAAAAACCAACGACGGGGCTTTTACGGCTGTATTTGCAGCAACTGTCACCGCGTGACTATCACAAAGGGCGTTTGCGCGCCCTTGATGATAATTATTCGAGGCAACCATGACTCCATTAACTGAAATTGGCGAGATGCTCATATCAGACGCCAGCCGCGACTACTTCTTCAGGCCATCATTCGGAAACATGTCGCGTATAGGCTCTCCAGCGGAGATTGTAGAGCGCTTTGCTGAACTCCATACCAGTGAGGCGCCGGGATTACTTTCTGCTGCTGTGGCAGCGTATGGCGAGATTCCAGGGTGGTTGCTTGCCTATATCAACTCACCATCGTTTAGCAGCTCAGCTATCTTTGCCGGCATGATCGTAATGCAGGCCTGCTGTGATGACGATATCAGCGCGCTGGTGGGTGAGCTGCGGCCAAGTAAGCGAGGCAGAAGGGCGTTCGTGCTCCGTCGTGGCAGCTTGCCGGCGAGCGACATTATCATCCTCGGGCAGTCGCTGATCACTCACGGCATCATCGGAAAAGCCAAGGTGCGTCGTCTTCAGCGGCATGAGACAAACAGCTTTGTCAGTGAGTTCAGCGCATTCGAGTACATCAGCGCCGCCCGTAACCATTTCAGCATGCCGCGCGCCGAGGCCGAGCAACTGACCATGACGGAATTTCAGCTGCTGATTAACGCTAAGTATCCAGATCAGAAAGGGCTCACCGCTGAAGAGTACGATGCTGTCGCGGATGAGTACATGAAGAAGAAGGCGAGACGCCTGGCTAAGTCCGCATAGAAGCGCTGGCAGGCGATGATGAAAACACAAAAAAATCGATAGCCCAAAATCGAGGCTTGGTTAGTTGTGCACAGCCAGTTTTCCTTTCATGTGGGGATATGACTGCGTTGTTGGATGCGCTACAAGGCAATTGAGCGCACTTTAAGGCCGTTTAAGGTAAACAAAACGAACAGTCGACATTGAAAGATCACCATTTAGGTAATAGTATACGACTTAACAACCGTAGTTGTATGAATAGCCGAAGCCTAAAACGCTTCGGCCTTCTTATCAGAAGTACTCCGGCAATGTTGGAGGACACTATGAACAGACAAACAGCGAACACGAGAATGCCATTAAATATCCCTGAGGCTGGTTTCAACACCAAGCTTAACGTCACAGGCAACAACATCGAGCACACGACCGCTTTCATGCAGAAAGGCGTTGTGGACTTCTCGCTGCCTGGCTATACGACGCCTCACGGTTATCGTCTCGTAAAAGCCCGCACTGAAGACCATTATCGTTTGGTAACGGATTCCCAAGATCCGGTCACTGTGTACGCTGTTCGTCTGGAGTTCATGGAAAACATCGTACCAGGTAGAAGAAGCTGCACCCAGATTATGGTCTGGCGTAGTGTTCAGCCGCAGTACACTTCTGCTGTGACAGGATTACCAAGAATGTTCTTCCAGTACTTCTTGGAGAGTCATTCGATCGTCGTATCCGACAGTGAACAGACAAGCGATGGTCGTCGATTCTGGGAAGGCATGATTGCATGGGCGATTCAGGCAGATGGTTACCATGTTTATGTTTCAGATGGTACTGAAGAAGATCGTCCTCTGACCTTTATGACTTCGTGGGATGATTTCTACGGAACTTGGACGGATTTCTGTTGGGGTGATGATCGTGACTGTCATTCACATCGACTGCTGGTAATCAGCAAAGATCAGCTTCACTAACTGCGAACGTTAACTGATTCTAGCCCCGGCCTTAAATGCTGGGGCTTTTTGCTTTTTGGCCCCTCGTTTTCGTTGCCTACTCCATGCTCTCTGCTAAGATCGGGTCATCTTTGATTGATGGGGATAGGGATATGCGGCGCGTCCTTGCGCCGTACATGGTTATATGTCCTGAGAGAGCTTGGATAACAGGGTGTCTCTATTTTCATGGGAGACGCATCTATAGGTTTCGCTCGCGACGTTGGAGGCTTCTCTGTAGAGAATCTTCCGGCTTTCGTTGAGTATCCAGTAAGTCTCAAAGCCGAGGTCGTAGAAATTTCCGGCCAAGCGCGATTCCATGTTGCGCAGCGACGGATAAATCAGCTTGCACATCTTTCTCGCTCTGTTGGCCCATACCCACATTCGGCATAGTCTCAGAATTTCCTCTTCTGAGAACTGCGGTGTTGGCAGCGAGAGCTCTGGTTGGTTTTCGATGTATTCGCCATCCAGCACTATGCGATGAACGTACTCGATAGCCTGCGGGATCTGCTCAGGCGTTAAGTCCTCTATGCTCTCTACGGCGAAGCGCTGGTGGATGATGGAGTAAGCCTCTGGGTACATCAGGTGCTTCTTGCTGACGAGCATGTTTACCGCATCGCGCAGTGGTGTTCTCTCATCAACGGTTGTTCCTGACTTCCGAACGGCGGCGCCTTTTGTCCAGTAGTCGTGCAGAACGGTGAAGCATTCTTCCTGATAGGCGATCAGCTTGTCGCGGATGTCGGCGCGCACCTTTGACGGGTTGATGCTGAACAGCCAGCCGTTGAGCTTCTTCAGTGGGATGCAGAGCAGATTGCGAATCTTGCCATCCGCAGCAACCATTGGGATATCACAACAGTTGAATTTATCCTTTTGGTTTCTCAGCTTAACAAACTGAGCAGCCCAATCGATCCCGATATTTTCTACAACCTGTTTCATCGCCACATAGGCCACTCCGGCGGCCATAGCAGTGATGATCGGTTGTCCATGGAACTGGACAGACGAAGTGTTAACTGCTTCAAGAATTGATATACTGTTCATGTCGGTTTCTCACAAGGTTGCTGACAAATTAGAAGCCCTGACTGTTCCCGCAGTTGGGGCTTCGCTGTTTCTGGCGATAAATTCGGCTACTGCTTTGACTATTAAGTAATTGATAGAGCGATCATTGAGTTTTGCTATTGAATAAAGGTCGTCCCGCATCTGCATTGGGAATCTTGCCTTCAACTGCCATTCTTGTTTCATTTACTCTCCTTGGTGGCACGGTGGAACCATTGATAATGTAGACCCACAGTGCCACCATGTCAACGATGATTTTGGAGGTGAGCCGATGGCTAGAGATGAACCAAAAGTAAACGTTAGACTGCCCCAGGAGCTGAAAGATAGGCTTCATGCGTTGGCGGCGCAGAACAAGAGATCTGTTAATGCTGAGATTGTTGCGGCCATAGAGTTTGCCTGTAGAAGAGCGTTTGGCGAGGTAACTGAAGGGGATGAAGGAACAGAGATTATCCTGAATGAAGGCGACTCCCTGGTACTTAAGTCTCAGATTGACACCCTGAAAAAAGTTGTCGAAACAGAGCGTAAGGTGGACGAGATATTAGCGGCGCTAGAAAAGTTTAAGGTGAATCGCTGATCTTACGACAACCCTTTGCTAACATGTGACAACTTGTTACTTGTGGGGGTATGGGTGTGAAAAAAATAATGCTGGTTGCGCTTCTTGGCTTGCTTGGCGGGTGTGATTCTAATCTGGATGTTTTTGGCATTAAACTAGGCGGCAACATAGAAGATGTAAAAAAGGATGGGTTAATAAAAAAAGTTGATGTAATACCATCTGACAAGCACCTTATATATGCCGAGCTATCCTCAGTGCCATCACCTGATGCTGGAAGTGAGGCGAGCTATTCTTTGCAAGCGTCTGACGGATCAATAGTAAGTATTTCGGCAAATATTCATGACAGCAACGGTTCTCGTTACGCTGGGATTGTTTCATTTGTGAAAGGTAAGCTAGGTGATGCAATTGCAACAGAAAGTGATGTTATTAATGAACCTTCTGTCAATGCTAGTGTTTACGTATGCTCGAGAACAAAATCTTGCCCAGGAGTGAAATACGCCGTATTTAGAAAAGGAACCAATAACGCTCTAGTTTATTATGACGAAAAAGAGACGAATGTTCTTTTTTCATCCGATGCTATAAAGGATGCTCTTTAAGCTTAATTAGTTGTTTTGTAAAAATATTGTTGCTATTTAATAAACCTCGCTCCGGCGGGGTTTTTTTATACTCGGAGAACGGTAAATGGCTAATGAGACGCGAGAAGGAAACATCCTTTATCAGGTTGAGATGGATGTACAGGGCTTGTTGGTTGGTCAGCGGCAAGTAAATGCCCGGCTTGATGAAATGGAAGGACGCTTCAACTCTACAGGGAAAGCAGTAGGAGCCACAGAAAAAGCCTTCTCGTCTTTATCGCGCGTTGCCGTCAGCCTGTCCGCCGCTCTATCCGTCCAGCAAGTGGCGCAATATGCCAATGCCTGGGTAGATGTGAACAACAAGCTGGTAAACGCCGTAAGACCAACCGAGCAGTTGGCAGATGTAACGCAGCGGGTTTTTGACATATCCCAAGAGACGCGTTCCGGGCTTGAGGCCACAGCAACGCTGTATGGTCGACTTGAGCGCGCAACGCGAAGCGCAGGAACCAGTACCGAAGACCTCGCAAAACTGACAACGACAATTAACAAGGGGCTAGTGGTTTCTGGTGCAACGGCAGAGGAAGCCAGCTCAACCATGATCCAGCTGTCTCAGGCACTCGCCTCCGGCGTTCTGCGCGGTGAAGAGTTCAACTCAATCTCAGAGAACGGATCGCGCTTAGCGGTGGCTCTGGCTGACTCCCTTGGCGTAACTGTTGGCCAGCTCCGCGCCATGGCAGCCGAAGGTAAGCTAGCTACGGATGTTGTTGTGAAAGGGTTATTGAGCCAAGGTGATGTGATTGCCAAAGAGTTTGGAAAAACAACTCAAACAATGAGTCAGTCTTTGCAAGTTGCAGGTAACAATTTGCAGAAGTTCTTTGGTGAAAGCTCTGCGGTTCAATCCGGGGTATCTGTATTTTCCAGCGCTATAGTAACCGCAAGTGAGAATATAGACGCTCTTAGCATTGCTTTAACACTGGCTGCCGCGGTTATGGGAAGCCGGTATGTTGGCGCACTAACTATGGCAACGGCCGCTAAGGTGAAGGAGTTGGCGGTTACTAGGCAAGCAATTTTAGCAGCAGCAGATGATGCTAAGGCAAGCGCGTTACAGGCGGCATCAAAGTTGCGTGTTGCTGAAGCAGCTAAAGTGCAGGCGCTAGACGAGGTTCGAATTGCTCAGCTGATGCGTAATTCCGCCCTAACTGCTGATGTCCTTTCTGCTGCAGAGGCGAGGTTATCTGCTGCGAGAGTTGGCGCGGCCGCTGCGACAGAAAATTACAACAGGGCATTAGTGGCTAATGCTTCTGCTCAAGCGACTGCAAATACAGCAGCTAGGAACGCCAGCCTTGGCGCTGGGCTGCTAAGAAATGGCCTGGCTTTACTTGGAGGGCCTGCTGGAGCGGCAATGCTGGCAGGTTCTGCCATCTACTATTTTTACCAAAGTGCTCAAAAGGCGAAACAAGAGTCGATGGATTTTGCTGATAAGCTTGATGGGCTGATTGGTAAAATGCAGAAAATGAGCCAAACACAACTTGAAGCGGAGATCGTTAATACTGCCAGAGCTATTAGGGGGCAATCTGACGCGATAGATGATCAAGAGGCTAAGGTTGAAGCACTGACCAAACGTGTAAATGACTATAAAGTATCGATAAAGATTTATGGTGAATCTGAAAGGTCTGTTCGAAACTTGCGAGATGCTCAAGAGGAACTGACTTTAGAAACTGAAAAGTTAGAAGAAATGGAGCGTAAAAACTCCAGGACTAAAAGCGCTCTCAATCTACTTCAATCGCAGTTGAATGGCACTAGAAGGGAGGGTATTGATTTATTGCGGCGTGACAGTGAGCAAACTGGAATAGCTGCTGACATGATGAATCATCTTGGTAATGCTATTAACTTCGCCAGCAGGGCCAAGGACAAATTCAACTCGCAAAGCCTCATCGTTGAACGGCCTAAAAACGTTCAGGATTATCTGGATAAGCTGAATGATCAGGTTGAGATTCAGGGCGAGCTAAACGATAGGAGGCGTGCCCAGCTCAAGGCTGAGAAGGATATCAGGTCTCTCGGCGGTAGTGAGCAAGACGTACTGCTGGCACGGGAAAGGGCTGGAGCTGAGTTCGATGCAACGAAGGCAATTCAGGAGCAGAAGAAGGCAACCAAAGAAGGAATAGCGGAGGGCAAGAAGTCAGCAAGCCAGGCAGAAAGCGTTGCCCAGAAGCTGGCAAACTTGAAGCAGCAGTCTGAGCTTGCGGCGGACTCAACAAGTGAGCTTAGCCGAGAGCAGGCGATTCTGACCGCACAGCAATCACTGGGGAAAGGAGCTACACAGGCTCAGATCGCTGAGGCTGGTGCTTACGCTGCCAAAAAGTGGGATACGGCCAACGCTATCAAGGCGCAGGCGGCAGCAGAGAAGCTACTCCCGGAAGCCAAAGAGAATGCCAGCTACGCTCAGGACGTGAAGGACTTAAACACGGCGTTGGCGGCAAAAAAAATCAGCCAGGAGCAGTACAACACCACAGCTGAGCAACTGGAGCAACAGCATCAGGTTAACTTAGCAAAAATCCGGGCTGAAGCCGTGGTAAGTCCTCAACAGCAAGCTGCCGGCATGGTTGACCCAGTGCAGCAGCTTGCCAACGAGAACGCGCAGAAGTTGGCGCTGATCCGGCAGTTTGAAAATGATGGCACGTTGGCGCATGACCAGGCCTTAGCCTTGCGAACGGCTGCGGATCGTCAGTATGAGCAGCAGAGGACAGAGGCGCAGTGGCAGCTATTGAGCCAGCAGAGCCTTGGTTACGACATGCTGACGAGCGCCGTTGATGCATTCTCTGGTAATGCCTCCAACGCTATTACAGGGCTACTTACCGGCACCATGTCGGCACAAGAGGCAATGCGGTCTCTTGGCAACACCATTCTGAACAGCGTGATTAACAGCATCGTTCAGGTGGGTGTGGAGGCGTTGAAAAACTACATCCTCGGCCAGACGCTTGGTGCCGCCTCCGTGGCGTCATCTGTGGGTATGGCTGCAACAACGGCTTCAGCATGGGCGCCGGCGGCCGCAATGGCATCACTGGCAACTCTTGGCGCTAACGCTGCTCCAGCGGCTGCAGGGATAACCTCAACCGTTGGATTGGCTGGTGGGCTAGCTTTGGCTGGAGCGCGTTATAACGGCGGCCCTGTGAGCGCTGGCGCGATGTACCAGGTAGGTGAGCGAGGGAAGCCAGAGATTTACCAAGCGAGCACTGGTAAGCAGTACATGATCCCCGGTGACAACGGCAAGGTGATCAGCAATAAGGACATGCAAGGCGGTGGTGGTATCAACGTGAATGTCAGTATCAACAATACCAACGGTTCATATGTAGATCACCAGGTTAGCAGTGATGGCAATGGCGGAGTCTCGATGGAGATATTTATCGCTGACATGGACAACGGCGGCCCGATGAGCCAAGCCATAAGTCGAAATCATCAGGCCCCTCGTAGGGCAACCCAATAACCCGCTTCGGCGGGTTTTTTATTACCGGGAGAAAACCGTGGCAATACCTTATCCCGACTGGCTATCACTTCCCCAGAAGGCCAACAAGAGCCGCACGATTGATGCCGGGTTCCGCACCGATCAGCCGGCAGTTGGCGCGCCAATCTTCCAGCGCCTGACGGATGACCTTAAAACCACGTGGTCGCTGACGTGGATTTTCACGCTGCAAGAGGATCGGGCATTCGAACAGTGGTATCGCAGCCCTCGTTACCTGGATAACGGCAATCAGTGGTTCACGATGCTTTGCAATCTGGGGGGCTCTGGCCTGCAACTGCAGGAGCTGCATTTTGTGGCACCGCCGGTGCAAACGAGCATCAACGGCAACACGACGACGTGGACGGCGAGCGTAATCACCCGGAAGGTCTACAACCCGGATGACGAGTTCTCGGACGTCATTGTTGAGCTTCCGCCGTATCAGTGGGGGATCATTGATGAAGTGGTTAACCGCGACATGCCGGAGTATTGAATGCCTACCTTACGAGAATTTCAGTCACAGCGGCCCAACCGGATCATCTACGACACGATGACCTTCAGTCATCCGGCGTTTGGCGCTATTCGGCTGGTGGCAAACCAGATATACCCGAAGACATTCTCTGGCCAGGTGTTTTCAGCGTGTCGGATGGAGGTCGCAGAAAGCCAGCAGAGCAGTACGCCGGTGATCAACTCAACGGTGAAATTCGGGCGCCTGGCGCAGGACTTTAAGCAGCAGCTGAAGCTGTGGCGCGCGCACTCACGCATAACGCCGATCTCCGCCACGTATCAGCGTTTCGATGCGGCGGACATGAACACGCCGCTGAAGTCTTGGACGCTGTATGTGAAAGATGCCTCTCTCGATGAGGCTGACGTAACGTGCTCGCTCACGCTGCAGAACCCGCTCAACAACAACATCGGCTTTCTCTACAACACCACGGAATTCCCAGGGCTCGCCAATGCATAAATCTGACTTCATTCACGCCATGGAGGGTAAGCCGTGGCGAGATCGGGCGTGCTCGTTCGACACGGCTGATTGCTGGGGGCTGGTGGTGCTGTATTACCGGCATGTGCTCGGCATAGAGATACACCAAACGCCGGACTACGAAGCCGGCAGCGACTTCCTGACGTGTTTTTCCGGTGATGTTGTGTTCTGGCATCAGGCCGAGAAAGCGGCCGACGGTAGCATTTTTATCGCGTATTACGGCGGTCAGCCAGCTCACGTCGGTTTGGTCATTGATGGGCAAGCATTCCATAGCCGCGGCGAAGCGGGGCATGTGCGCTTTGACAGACTGCGGACGCTGGAGCGAGTTTTCACCAAATTGGAGTTTTACGACTATGCCATTGATCGAAGTTCAGCGCGTGCCGGGGCTGCCTAAAGAACGTCATAACCTTCCCGCCGGCAGCATGTTCTATCCCTGGCTGAAATCGGCCAACCTTCACTGCGATGTTGAAATTCTGCGTAATGGCGTAAAGCTGCAGCCTGATGATGAGCTGAATTTCCCGCTCAACGATGGCGACGTGATCAGCGTGTTCGACCAGCCGAAAAGCGGCACCATTGGGAAGGTTCTCAGCCCAATTTTTGCCCCGATAAAGTTTGTCCAAAAAATCCTGACGTCATTGCTCGGCCAGCCAAGTGCGGGTGTGGCGACAAGCAGCAACGCAAAGACCTCCCCGAACAACAGCCTGAAAGGGCAAACCAACATTGCGCGAAACGGTGAGGCAAAGCCTGACAACTACGGCCAGGTGCGCGCGTACCCTGACCTGATTCAGGAGTCGCTGTTCGAGTACGACAACAACATCAAGAAAGTCACAGAGTGGATGAACTTCGGGCTCGGCCGATATGACGTCACGTCAGTAAGGTATTCAGAATCGAACCTTGGCGCGCTGGCCGGTGCTTCATACCGCATCTACCAGCCAGGCGAGAACATCCCGCTGATCAATGAGGGGTTCGCTTTCGACGACATCGACGGCCAAGAACTGCCGGGGCCGAACGAGAGCGGTGATTTCCCAGCAGAGACGGCGACGACAACCACCGATATGGTTTCTGGCGAGTTCATCGCCGGACAGGCAAAGGTGAAAATCAAGCAGAACAGCGACTTTGATTACTTCTATGACCTGCCTAAGCCTCATTCTGTATCGTTCGTAGTCAATGTCACCTACAACACGGTGTCGGGGCCAGTAACTCGCGATATCACGGTATTTGCCGATCTCTTCAGCGCGACGACAACAGACGATGGCGCCCCAGTGAACCCACAGTATTTCTACGAGTTCACGTTTGTAAATCTGGGTGGCAACGATATCAGCCAGATCCCCGACGACGCGGTAATCAACACGTCGATATTCACGCTTAACGACAATGAACCGCTGGTAATTGGCCCATCATTCTCTCCGGTTGATGGGACTCAGCTTTGGGTTCATCTCCAGGCGCAGTTAGGGCATGGTGACTACGCCAGAACCAGCGTCACCTTCTGGAAGGTTGATGATGATAACAACCAGATACCCGGCACGCTGGAAAGCTACAACGTCGGGCTGAATAACGATGACGAGAACGCGGATACAAAGTATAGGACGTTCAAATTCACGCCAGTGTCTGGCAATGGCCGCTATGCGGTAACGTTCATCCGCACCAATAACAGTAACGATCACTCAATCCTGAAGGTCGAAGCTGTTCACATCGTCAGGACGCGCACCAACGTTGTTTACCCGAATGACACGCTCGTAACCGTCACTGTCACTGCGACAGAACGAGCTACCAGTGCAAGGGAACGAAAATATAACGCTCTAATCACCCGCCACGTCATTAGCTACAACATGGCCACACAGACAGTCGATTACACAGAAAGGCCGTCACGCTCGTTTGCCGACGCTGTATTGCACACTTGGCTAAAAATGGGCGGTCAGCCGGAGTCGAGCATCGACATCTACGAACTTTACTCTATCGCGGCATCGTTGCCTGATCAGCGCCTGGGCTATTTCGATTACACCTTCGATGACGAAGATATCTCGCTGGGCTCTCGGATTCAGACGATCTGTGATGCGGCGACGGTGACCGCATTTTGGGATGGCGGGGTGTTGTCTTTCACTCGTGATGAACGGAAGCCAAGCGCAACAACGGTGTTCAACCGCGCCAACATGAAAGCGGAGGATTACAGCCTTTCCTACGACATGACGCTACCCGGTGGTTTTGATGGGGTAGAGGTCAAGTATCGAAACCCGGTCACGAATAAACAGGCATTCATCCGCTACCGGATCATCGGCAACTCGATAGAGGAGGGCGAGCCGGTAAAGGCGAAGAAGTTCGACATGCTGTTTATCCGCAATTCTTTCCAGGCACGGGATCGGGCATTGAAAGAAGTTCGCCGGCTGCTGTACTCACGGCAAACGATGGCTATCCGCGCGCTGGCCGATGGTGAATGGGTGAACGTAGGGCAGATGGTGCAGGTAGCGGATATCTACGACGCTAACCAGCAGGATGGCTATATCGTCGCGCGCAACGGCAACAACTTCGATACCAGCGAACGGATCGAGTGGTCTGGGGATATGTTTGTGGTCGTTACTGATGCAATCGGTGCTCCTACAGCGCGCGTCCAGGCATTTTCTCGCACAGATAGCATATTTGGCTTCACTGCAGCAGTACCAGAAATACCCCTCAACCTCTATGACGGCTACAACACACAGTCGCCGTCTCGTTACGTCATTGCCTCGCAAGTAGAGATGGACGCAACGAAATGGACGATCACGGAAAAGAAACCGAATGGCGACGGGACAACCTCGTTAACCATGTCTGAATACAACGATGAAATGTATAATTACGAGGTAACTGAATAAATGGCTACCACACCGACAAGTAACCCAATCCCAAGCGAATCTTTGAATGATTTAAGGTTTAATACCGGGAAGATTGATGAAATAGTAAACTCAGACAATAGAAAATACGTTGATAGGTTTGGAGTTGAAAGATACACATGGTCTGGAGCGTTGGCAAATATTGCACCTCTGGGGCACCCATGGACTGTGTCAGAAGCAGATGCTGCTATTGCGTCAGGGGAGATCCCGAATCTAGCGTATTATTTTGTTTGGTCGCAAGATGGCAATAAAATTGCTGATGTATGGCAGAACGTTAATGGAGTTGGTCAGAAAACAGGGAAAAGCTACCCATCAAGTGAATTTGTTTATGAACTACAAAACAAAGTTGATTTCGTTTATGACAGCAATGCCAAAAACGTTTCTGGGTTCCCAGGGGTAGCTGAGATGGCGACAGATAAAAAAGGTAATGTAACTTACCGGCGATTAGAAGATGGTACATCGCAGTTTCCTGCCGTTATGGTTGGTAGCCGAATTGAGCAAGTGCAGGGCGCTAACGGGTCAACCTTTCAATCAAGAGATTCAGGAGGGTTGATTCTTTCGCTATCTGAAGATGGTAGCATTGGAATGCTTAAATACAGCACGTTCTTCTCTAATGAGTACCCAGATTACGCCGAGGTACATGTTGATAAGAATGGAGACATCTTCAAGATAGTTAAGCGAGATGGAACAGTAATTGATATTCGCGATAGGGATACACAACAGACAAGCCCGGTTGTCTCATCAGATGGTGGTCTTGCAATAGAGGATGATGGATTTATTAAGTTCATATCCAGCAATGGTGAAAACAAAAGTATTACATCTGATTCCGGAAATAAAAATCCAGTCACTTTCAAGGCGGTAGACGATAGTTATTTTGTAAAATTTGCGTCTAAAGAAGGTGGGAACGGTGATTATAGTATACATCGCATCAAGCCAGACGGCCTTTCTCGCATTAAGCAGGGAAATTCAACATTAATTCATGTTATATTAGTTGGGCAATCCCTGTCAGTTGGCGGAGCATCAGTGGTTCAATCCCCTGTGACAACTTCGGCCAGGCATCCATATGGGGCAGTAACGTTTAATGGTGGCCCTAAATACGACAGCGCATATCCGGCAAAGTCAGTTGAGCTTTCAGATCTGGACTACTTAGTATCCTCTGTAGAAAACATTGGGAAATGTGGTGCTCAAGAGTCTGATTGTAGTGGCATTGGAGAGCGAATTTTTGAGCTCTCGGGTATTACATGCTTGGTTTCTGCAACTGGATCATCAGGTACATCTCTGGCAAATATTTCAAAAGGTAAGCCATCATTTATCTCAACACAAATGGTGATGCGTAGAGCATATGAAATAGCTACAGGTCTGGGGATGGAATATCGACCGTACATGCTCCTCATTCACGGCAATGCAGATGCTGTGAATAACACAAGCGCTCAAGACTACAAAAACCTTATGTTAACTCTTCGTATGGATTATGAGGATTATCTACGAGATGTTACAGATAATCCAAATCTAAATCTGAAGATGTTTGTTCAGCAGTTTAGTAATGCAACTGTTCAGGCCGGAGCAGCGGGCGCTGATGTGAATCTAATAATTGGGAATGCGCAATATGAAATCTGCCGTGATAATGATGATTTCATCCTTACAGGCACACAATATACTCGCCCCTATGTCGATAAAGATCATCTGTCAAGTAACGGTTATCGAACTGATGGGGAAATTGCAGGTATCTCTATTGCTAAATACTTAAATGATGGTAACAATATTGCGCTCAGACCAGATGATTCAAACATCACTCAAACATCTTCTGAAATTGTCATTCCTCTATTGGGGGGGGTAGGTAATGCAGTGATCGATACATCAAGAGTATCAGACCCCGGAAATTATGGTTTTCGTCTTGTTGGCGCCACTATAACTGGTGTTACCATTGATAATGGTAATACAGTAAGGATTGCAAAAACTGGCACGGCAACCGCAGTGAACTATGCATATGTAGGTAATAAATCTAATATGCCAGGTGCCAATACCGGAAACCGAGGGTGTATTAGGGATTCGTCTACTGACGTTTCACCAGTTTCAGGCCTGCCGCTCTACAATGATCTTATCGCTTTCAACAAATATTTCTAAATTTCTAAGAGGTCACAATGACAACTACTCGCGTTTACATCGATAGCACGGTTACAGCCACACGATCTCTTGGGAGAATTACATTTCCAATTACCGCGCTACCAAATTTAGTTCCAGGGATGCTTTTGCAATTTGATGTGGACTCTACTGGGTCTCTTGTGCGTAATAGGGTAGGCAGTGACATGACAGTTATTGGCTCTCCCGTTGTTAGTGATTATGAAGTTTCTCTTAATGAGACAAATTATATTGATACCGGAATAAACATTGAGCCATATTCTACCGGAGATATGACATTTATTGGTATCAGCAAGAACCCTGGCGGAAAGTTTAACGTCGTGGGGGTAATGCAGGTATCCCCACCTATGCGCACCAGGTGTCATGAGTATGAGATAGCAAAGCGAGTGGGCGGACGGTGGTTAAACTCTGCCGGAGCTGGTTGGATTTCTGTACTCGATACGACGCCAACAGAGGCGTTAGCGCTGGATAGCATCTTTGCAGTTTCTCGAACAGTAGTAGATATCAAAGATGGGACTGGCCGGCTCGGTATCCATGCAGATATTCCTGCAACTGGCCAGCATGCGCTTGTCCCATACGGGACTGTTGCCCCTGCCAGCATCACTGGAAACATCCTGATAGGGGCAAGTATTGACCACGGCACAACAGTAACGGGAAAAATTATGGCGGTACTGGCTTTTAACCGGGCAATCACAGATGAGGAGATGTCATTGATTTATCAGGCGTACAAAAACCATTACGCGGCATTAGGGAAGAAAATTTAACCTTTCTTGTTCCACCAATCCCACTCAGCGTGCAACCAGATGAGCAGCATGACAATACTGTAAATAAACAAACTGTCTGGCCATCTGGTTGTGCCTGTGCAAATGGAAATGGCAGACATCAATGCTGCGAGGCGGACGAGAGATTTTATGAGCATGTGTCATCCTTGTGATAGTGCCCATATGTTGTAGTTTGCCTATCAATCCATCAAATTGGTTTTGTAGATCAATTTCTCTCTATCGATCGTCAAAAACGATCGCATTTCTAACTATTTCTCCTCGGACGCATTGGGATTGTAGCGGTATCAAATTTTAACGCTGCATCAACGGCTTTGCCCTGGGTTTCGAACGGCGTTTCTGATACGAGGGGCCAGCGCCCTTTATGCCAAACATAAAGCCAGTGCTGCTGCTCCTCATCTTCTCTTATTGCGAACATCTGAGGACTATTATGTTCTGGTTCTGGATATCTGTCGTTTTCGTTGAGTATGAAGATCTGCCGGCCGGCGAGGGTGATACTGCCCATTGCTGCGCTCCATTGGTGGTTTTGCAGTAATGGTAGCTGGTGGTGGGATTGAGGGGTAGGGATGGTGTCATATTGGTGACGTCACTACGGTGCCATTAAGGCGCCACTAATATGTCATCACTTGCCGATTCATGTCACTGTGAATGCAGAACGGCCTTTAATTACAATAGGTTAATCTTTATGTCACTTTCTTCTAAGCCGTAGGTCATAGGTTCGAATCCTATAGGGCGTGCCATTAAGTATCAATGAGTTACGC
>Ga0308165_1001540_pt1 | contig 31660 bp, 27 predicted proteins | sample PhyWR2_FD_201032 | JGI IMG/M metagenome (GOLD analysis project Ga0308165, IMG submission 201032) | Phyllosphere microbial communities from UC Gill Tract Community Farm, Albany, California, United States - DLSLW.R2 | ecosystem: Host-associated > Plants > Phyllosphere > Unclassified | place: USA... | reverse complement strand
TCCAGGCAATCTATAGCAATTGAGGCCGCAGATAGTACCGTTGACAGAATAGTTATGCAATATTTATGCGTTAAAAGTTAAATATAACCCGTAATTCTATCTAAACATAGCACAAAATAGCGGAAGGCAAATGGGGTGAGAATAAATGTCGGCATTCCTCATGAAATGCCGGACATTTTACGGGGGTAACGATTTTTACTCAGCGATTTTCAATCGACTGGCGCAGCGTGCCAGCCGGGGCATGTACGCTGCCACCGATATAGCGAACGTCATCAATCGCCCAACATTGGCCTTCGCGAATCATCAGCACTTCGTCCTGCCAGGACTGGTCGCCCTGAGTCAGTTTCACTCTTAACGGAATGTTTCGTGCATCGGTATTCGGAATCGTGGAGGCGCTGGCGACCGCTGCGCTGTCAGGCGGCGTGGTGCGGCTGGAGAACGGATCGGACTGGAGCAGCGCGTTGTGTTGCGGGTCGCGAGTGGCATCGCTCAGCAGTTTCGCCAGGTTGTCGCTCAGGTAGGGGCGCAGGGCGGTGATGTCGTTGTTGCGATGCTGGATACGGTAGTCGTAAAACTGCTGGGCTACCGCATCAGGACCGCCGTCAATGCAAGGGCCGCTGCGGGTTCCGATGTCCTTGAATGCCGGTGTAACAGGCGTGGTGCAGGCGCTGAGCAGCAGCGCACAAGGCACCAAAAGCGTCAAAGCAGAATAGCGCATGTTGATTTCCTTAATGATTAACTATCCTTTCAATCATAGCGTAACGCACCGATAATGCTGAGGAAGTGATGCGCTAAGGCGTTGAACGTTATACCGGTCATCCGTCGGGTTGCGGCCGTGTTGTCGCAACTTAAGGGTTCAGGGCATGTAAAAAGGAGAGACACGATGCAATTTTCAACAACTCCAACGCTGGAAGGGCAGCCGATCGTCGAGTACTGCGGCGTGGTAACGGGTGAGGCCATTCTGGGGGCGAATATTTTTCGCGACTTTTTTGCTGGCATCCGCGATATCGTCGGTGGGCGTTCCGGAGCTTATGAAAAAGAGCTGCGCAAGGCGCGCGAAATCGCGTTCAAAGAACTCGGCGAGCAGGCCAAAGCGTTGGGCGCTGATGCGGTTGTGGGGATTGATATCGACTATGAAACGGTCGGTAAAGACGCCAGTATGCTGATGGTGAGCGTCAGCGGTACCGCGGTGAAAACGCGTCGATGAAACGTCTGCTGTCTCTTTCCCTGCTGGCCTTGCTGCTGGTGGGATGCGCGGGTGAAAAGGGCATCGTCGATAAAGGGACGTATGAGCTGGATACCCGCCATCAGGCGCAGGCTGCCTATCCACGCATTAAAGTGCTGGTGATCCATTATACAGCAGATGATTTCGACAGTTCGCTGGCAACGCTGACCGATAAACACGTCAGCTCGCATTATCTTATTCCCGCTAATCCACCTGCGCCGGACGGCAAACCGCGCATCTGGCAACTGGTGCCTGAAAGCGAGCTGGCCTGGCATGCGGGCGTGAGTTTCTGGCGCGGCACGAACCGTATTAACGATACCTCGATTGGCATTGAGCTGGAAAATCGGGGCTGGCAGAAAACGGGCAGCGTGAAGACCTTTACCCCGTTTGAGCCTGCGCAAATTGCCGCGTTGATTCCGCTCGCCAAAGACATTATTGCCCGGTACGACATCAAGCCGCAGAACGTGGTGGCGCATTCTGATATTGCCCCGCAGCGCAAAGACGATCCTGGCCCGCTATTCCCGTGGCACGCGCTGGCCCAGCAGGGGATTGGCGCATGGCCCGATCCGGCTCGCGTGGCATTTTATCTTAATGGAAAGCCGCCGTATCAGAGCGTGGAACCTGCCGCGTTGCTCGATCTTCTGGCGCGTTACGGGTATGACGTGCCGGAAAATAGCACTGAGGCGCAGCATAAGCGCATTATTATGGCGTTTCAGATGCACTACCGTCCCGAGGTCTGGAACGGTATTGCGGATGCGGAATCTATGGCGATTGCCGAGGCGTTATTAGAAAAGTACGGGCAGGGATAATTCGCGTTAGCGGTGCAGTTTACCGTGATCGCGCAGCCACGCCGCCGTGCGTACAATGCCTTCATCCAGCGTGACGATCGGCTTGTATCCCAGTTCGTTTTCAGCACGCGTGGTATCCAGCGTAAAATCAAAATTGAGCTTTGACACGCCATAGTGCGTAAGCGCGGGCTCTTTGGCGGATTTATTGCCAAAACGTTCCATGCTGCGGGCGATCATGTCCAGCATCGGGTAGGGCACCGAGCGAATACGGCAGTGAATATTCAGCTCGTCAATCAGACGCTGTACGATATTACGCAGGCTTTGCGGCTCACCGTTGGTGATGTTGTAAGCGCGACCTGAAATAAGGTTATCGCACTCTGGCTGGCTCGCCAGCCACATCGCATGAATCGCATTTTCAAAATAGGTCATATCCACCAGTGCATCGCCACCGCGCGGCAACAGCACGCTGCCGTAGTGATGCATCATTTGAGCCAGACGCGGGATAAACACTTTATCGTGCGGCCCAAACAGGCTTTGCGGACGCAGAACGGTAAACCGCGTGTGCGGGTTTGACTGCGCCAGCAGATCGATCACCTCTTCGCTGGCGGCTTTACTGCGCGCAAATTCGCAGGCGAACCGCGCCGGGCGAAAATCTTCCTGGATATTACGATGATGGTGATAATCGAAATAGAGAGACGGGGAGGAGACATGAATGAAATTCCGCACTCCCCACGCGACAGACCATTCCCCGAGACGGCGGGTGGCGCGCACGTTCGCGAGGTCAAAGGCTTCCTGCGTTCCCCAGGGAGAGGTAAAACTGGAGCAGTGCCACAGCGTATCGATTCCGGCGAGCATGACTTTGGCCTGCGAAGAAACCAGCTCCGTCAGGTCGGCATGGATGAATTCAGCCCCCATTTTTTGCAGGAGTTTGCCCATCGCTTCGTTGCGACCGGTGGCTCTGACACTGATGCCTTTGTTGCGCAGGAATTCGACCGCATTTCGGCCTAAGCCGCTGGTGGCGCCGGTAACCAGTACCTTCATATCAATCCACTGTGTTGAAAAGAATTTCGTGCGCATTCTTCCGTGAATCACGCCACGATGCAATGGGAAAGGTGAAAGAATCAGAGTTTTAATCAGATTTTTTCTGACTTGTGTTCTGCAAGATGCGCAATCCGTTTTGCCATGCCGCGGAAGATAAACAGGTGCGCCGGGATCATCAACAGCCAGTAGAAAAGCCCCGGCATTCCGTGCGGGTGCCACCACGCGCGCACGTCCAGTTCGCGGTGATCGCCTTTGTCTTTCAACGTGAAGCACAATCGCCCAAGGCCTGGCGCTTTCATACCGAACAGCAGCGCCAGCTGTTTTTCGGGCTCGACGATGATCACTTTCCAGCTATCGACCGTATCGCCTGGCTGCAGCATGGCGTGTTCAGGCCGGCCTTTTGCCAGCTTGTGTCCTACCAGCAGATCCAGCATGCCGCGCGTTTGCCAGAGAATATTGCCAAAGAAATAGCGCTCTTTGCCGCCAATTTGATTGACTACTTCCCAGAGTGCTTCGAGGCTGGCGCGGGTTTTCACCGTGTAGCCCGCCTGTTTGGCGTAATATCCGTACTCCGGACGCCAGCGGGCAAAGGCCTGCGCGTCGTAACCCCAGTCGCTGGAGTTCATCAGCTTCTCTTCTTCTTTTAGCGTGTTGCGCACCGCGTCGTCGAAACGGATCAGATCTTGCGGGATCAGCGCCCGCAATTCGCGGTCATCGGCCAGCAGATCGTGTTTCAGTCCCTGGATCAGCGCTTTGGCTGTCGTCGGCGGAACGGACGTAATGACGTTCAAAAACCAGACGGAGATCCAGCTGGTTGGGAAGGGGATGGGCACCAGCAAGCGGCGACGCCCGCTGACCCTCATAAAATGCTCAAACTGTTCCTGATAGCTCAACACTTCCGGCCCGGCGGCTTCCAGCACGCGATGCTGCGCGCTGGGATGATTTAGCAGTTCCATTAGATAATGCAGCAGATTTTCCAGCGCAATCGGCGTGGTGCGCGAGCGTACCCAGCGCGGCGGCGTGAGCACCGGCAGGTTGTAAACCATATCGCGCATCACTTCAAATGCCGCCGATCCTGCGCCCACGATGATCCCGGCACGTAATTCGGTAAGCGGTATAGTGGCGCTGCGCAGCATTTCACCCGTAAGCTGACGCGCGCGCAGGTGATCGGACTGCTCGCTTTCAGGCGCTTGCAACGAGCTTAAGAAAATGATCTGCTTAACGGGCGTTTTCAGCAGGGCGTCGCGCACGTTCAACGCCACCTGGCGCTCATGCGCGATAAAATCACCCCCTTCGCCCATGCTGTGCACCAGATAATAGAGCGTATCGACGCCCTCCAGCAGGACGGGCAATTCCTTTGGCCAGTTGAGATCAACATTGTGACAGCTGACGTTGGGCAGGTTCAGCTTCTGGAGGCGCTCAGTATTGCGTGCCGCCGCCAGCACCTGATGTCCTTGCTCACTTAATGCGGACGTCAAATGCTGACCGATATAGCCACTGGCGCCGAGCACCAGAATACGTTGCGGCACGGTGTGCTCCTTAGCGCTGTAAAAAGGCCTGCCAGTGTTTCACCACGTCAGAAAGCTGCTCGCGACTGACGTCAAGGTGCATTACCAGGCGCACCACTGGGGATGCGTTTAACAGCACGCCACGGGATTTCATGAATTCACCCAGCGCAGCGGCGTTTTCCTCACCCACGCGAATGAACAGCATATTGGTATCGTGACGCATCACATCCGCGCCGATTTCACGCAGTTGAGTCGCCATCCACGCGGCATTGTCATGATCGTCTTTCAGGCGCGCGACGTTGTTTTTCAGCGCATACAGTCCAGCTGCGGCCAGAATACCGGCCTGACGCATACCGCCGCCGGTCATTTTGCGCCAGCGGTTGGCGCGCTTGATGTAATCCGCATCGCCGACCAGCAGCGATCCGACCGGCGTCCCCAGACCTTTTGAAAGACAAATCGTGAACGTATCGCAGTATTGAGTGATCTCTTTCAGCTCGCAGCCATATTCCACCACGGCGTTAAAGATACGCGCGCCGTCGACATGCAGCGCCAGATTGCGCTCGCGGGTGAATGCCCACGCGGCTTTCAGGTATTCGCGCGGAAGGACTTTCCCGTTATGGGTATTTTCCAGACTGAGCAGTTTGGTCCGTGCAAAATGTATATCGTCGGCTTTGATTTTGGCCGCGACTTTATCCAGCGGCAGGGAGCCGTCAGACGCGGCATCAATCGGCTGCGGCTGAATGCTGCCGAGCACCGCGGCGCCACCGGCTTCGTACAGATAGTTATGTGCGCCCTGGCCCACAATATACTCTTCGCCGCGCTCGCAATGGCTGAGCAATGCGACCAGATTGGCCTGCGTGCCGGTGGGCAGGAACAGCGCCGCCTCTTTCCCGCTTAATTCCGCGGCATAGCGCTGGAGTTCGTTGACCGTTGGGTCGTCACCGTACACGTCGTCCCCGACCGGTGCAGCCATCATCTCTTCAAGCATGGCGCGACTCGGACGGGTGACGGTATCACTGCGTAAATCAATCATGGCATATCCTTATATACACGCATCTTTCACGCCTGCGCGTTAGCGGCACCTGCAAACCCCTGTCACATTCTGTGTTCCTGGGATTTCAGGCTTGCCGCTTTGACGCATCACGAATGATTTTTGCGTATGACTTTAAAAGGATATTTTTACCTGAGCCAGTTGGTTTTTGCTAGCTCCATCACTTCGTCACCGCGACCGCTAATAATGGCGCGCAGCATATACAGGCTAAAGCCTTTGGCCTGCTCCAGTTTGATTTGCGGTGGGATCGCCAGCTCTTCTTTGGCTACCACGACATCGACCAGCACCGGACCGTCGATGGAAAACGCACGTTGCAGCGCTTCATCCACGTCTGCGGCTTTTTCCACGCGGATACCCGTGATACCGCAGGCTTCGGCAATTTTGGCGAAGTTGGTATCGTGCAGATCCGTGCCGTCGGTCAGATAGCCACCGGCTTTCATCTCCATCGCCACGAATCCCAGCACGCTGTTATTGAACACCACGATTTTCAGCGGCAGCTTCATCTGTACGACCGACAAAAAATCGCCCATCAGCATGCTGAATCCGCCGTCGCCGCACATGGCGACAACCTGACGCTCCGGCGCGGTGGCTTTAGCGCCCAGCGCTTGCGGCATGGCGTTGGCCATTGAACCGTGGTTGAAGGAGCCGATCAGACGGCGCTTGCCGTTCATTTTCAGATAACGCGCGGCCCAGACGGTGGGGGTGCCCACGTCGCAGGTAAAGATGGCGTCATCAGCGGCGAAGTGGCTAATCTGTTGCGCCAGATACTGCGGATGAATTGCCTTGTCGCTCGGCTTCGCGAGGTCGTCCAGCCCTTTGCGCGCGTCACGATAATCGCTGAGCGCTTTGTCGAGGAATTTGCGATCGGTTTTCTCTTCCAGATGTGGGATCAGGGCCGCGAGCGTGGCTTTGATATCGCCAATCAGTGCCATATCGACCTTGCTGTGCGAGCCAATACTGCCGGGATTAATATCGATCTGGATGATTTTCGCGTCAGTTGGGTAGAACGCGCGATAGGGGAATTGCGTGCCGAGCAGCACCAGCGTATCGGCGTTCATCATCGTGTGGAAGCCGCTGGAGAAACCGATCAGACCGGTCATCCCCACGTCGTAAGGGTTGTCGTACTCCACATGTTCTTTGCCGCGCAGGGCGTGAACAATCGGTGCTTTTAGTTTTCTGGCAAATTCCAGCAGTTCTTTATGCGCGCCCGCGCAGCCGCTGCCGCACATGAGCGCAATGTTGCTGGAGTAGCGTAAGAGCTGAGCCAGTTTTTTGAGCTCCTCTTCCGCTGGCGTGACAACCGGCTGCGGCGCGGGATACCAGTGGGTGCTCGCCCCTTCTGGCGCGGCTTTCAACGCCACGTCGCCAGGCAACACCACGACCGAAACGCCGCGATTGAGGATCGCTTTGCGCATCGCAATCGCCATTACCTGCGGGATTTGCTCCGGCGTGGAAACCAGCTCGCAGTAGTGGCTACATTCACGGAACAGCTCCTGCGGATGCGTTTCCTGAAAATAGCCGCTGCCGATTTCGCTCGACGGAATATGTGCGGCAATGGCCAGCACCGGAACGTGATTGCGATGGCAGTCGAACAAACCGTTTATCAAATGCAAATTACCCGGCCCGCACGATCCGGCGCAAACCGCCAGTTCACCTGTCAGTTGCGCTTCCGCGCCTGCGGCAAATGCCGCGACTTCTTCATGGCGGGTGGGCATCCATTCGATGGTGCCCATTCGGTTGAGGCTGTCGCTGAGTCCGTTAAGTGAATCGCCGGTCACGCCCCAGATGCGTTTCACTCCAGCTTGTTCCAGCGTTTTCGCGACGTAAGCCGCTACGGTCTGTTTCATGGGTGTCCATCTCCGTTATGTGATAACGCTTACAAGCTTAGAAGAAAATGGCCGTTCTGCCCGTCAAATCCCCCTGATTAATAGTTACTTTCATTGTGCAACAATTCGTCATATTCTGTTGAGACTTCAAGTAAAAACAGGAATCATTTCAGATGGTTAAATCATTGTTAATTGCTGTTAATAAAACGCTAACGCATGAAGATTTTGGCAAGCTGTTACTGCGATTGGCCGTTGGTGGGTTAATGCTGTTCCACGGGATGCATAAGCTGATTGGCGGCGTGGATGGCATTAGCGGCATGCTGGTGGCAAAAGGATTACCAGGGTTTATCGCGTATGGTGTGTTGATTGGCGAAGTGGTTGCGCCTGTGCTGATTGTGTTGGGCATTCTGACGCGTCCGGCAGCGCTGGTGCTGGCCTTCACGATGATTGTCGCCTGGCTGATGGTCGGCACCGGCAAAACGTTCGCGCTGGACGCAGTAGGCGCATGGGCGATCGAAAGTCTGGTGTATTTCTTTATCGGCGCGTTAGCCGTGGCGTTTTTAGGTGCTGGGCGTTATGCCTTAGCCAAAGACCCTGCCTGGAAGTAAGGTTTTATCCGGGCGGCGCGAGCTTATGTCGAGATAAAAACCAGCATCTGCAAAAAGGGTTCTTCGGAACCCTTTTTTGTGGGTATTGTTTAACTCATTGATATTGTTGAGTGGAATGAGTTTCCAGGAAAAAAGGGTTTGCCGAGCTGGAGTCGAGTTTCACTTTAAGTATCAAAAGGAAAGGTGTAGATTGCTTCAGTTCACTGCCGTACAGGCAGCTTAGAAATAAACCGCTTGGTGATATGGCTTTAGAGACAGGTTCACTGCCGTACAGGCAGCTTAGAAAGCTATTGGTTCCGCCGTTGGCTCTATGGCCAGGTTCACTGCCGTACAGGCAGCTTAGAAAAACTTGTGAATAGGCATCACCGGAATAGCGAAGTTCACTGCCGTACAGGCAGCTTAGAAAGAGCGCACTGGCACGCCGCCACCGCTCGCAGCGTTCACTGCCGTACAGGCAGCTTAGAAAAGAAGATGATAAGAAAAAAATTTATGCCTTCTGTTCACTGCCGTACAGGCAGCTTAGAAATGACTTCATTCTTCAGCCACTGTTCCCGAGTTGTTCACTGCCGTACAGGCAGCTTAGAAAGCGCGCCGAAACACGCTGCGCTCGTAGTCAGCGTTCACTGCCGTACAGGCAGCTTAGAAAGGCCAGACCCCTGGGGCCGTGGCGGACTATCTGTTCACTGCCGTACAGGCAGCTTAGAAAATATCGGCCAGCCGTTCGACGCTGTCCATCTGGTTCACTGCCGTACAGGCAGCTTAGAAATGGAATTTTTTTCGATAGACGTTTGCGCACCAGTTCACTGCCGTACAGGCAGCTTAGAAAAGCAGATAGCTCTTTCTGGTCCCAGCACATAAGTTCACTGCCGTACAGGCAGCTTAGAAACTGGTGAGTTCATTTGTGGCAAAGGGCAAAGGGTTCACTGCCGCGCAGGCAGAAAAACCCGCCGAGGCGGGTATTTAGTATTTCAAATTAAAGGGCTACAGCGTAATCAAGGTTGCCGATCTGACTTTCCATTTTCCATCCTCGCGAACAAGGCAATCCGCGACGACATGTTTTTTGTCCTTACCAAATGCAATGTAGATATTCATGCACACCGCATCAAAATCAGACGAGATTACACTCACGTGATCCCAGTCCTCCTCCCAATCCTGGGCTTTGATAAACATATCTGAATCTGGCATATCTTTATCATTGCTGTTGCCCGAATAGAGAGCTTTTATCGCTTCGATGGATTTTTTTGACACGTAAGGGGTAAGAGTGTCGGGCTTAAGAAGCGGGGATTTATCCTGCTTCAGGGCGTCTATATACCAGCGATTGAAATTCAATGCGGCAATTTGTGGCGTTACCGCAAGTGGACTGGCATAAATCGGCGGGCATAATGATAAAAGGAAAAACATCCAGGCTTTCATATTTTAACGCCTGTATATTTCAAAAGATGGACGAATTCCCCTGTACCCAGTTCCGGGGTACATCTCACGCTGAACAAAATCACTAATCCATTGATGCCCATCATAAATGCAAGCGTGTCCAGCTTCGTGGTGCTCAATTCCCTGGATGATTGCTATATCACCAACCACGGGTAATCCTTTGATTTTATGAAAACCGGCATTGAGTAACGTCTTTCCCATGTCCTTAGCTAAGGGGGTATAGGGAATGTTCAGCTTTCCACCATTGCGAATAGCCTCAGTGACAAAATGTCCGCATCTGCCCGCGCTCACTGTGTGTGCGTGTCGCCGTGCATATTTCGCCGCGGCAGTTTTATTCCATGTCATAAAATATCCTTCTTAATTGAAATGAGAACCCAATAATAAATAAATCAACATTACGCTGAATAATTGCGTTGTTTTGTAATGAATAAAGACATGAGATTAACCAACATCCATTATATAAATAATTTTAGGCGAAGAAATAGATTTACCTAATGCATAAAGATGACGATCTTTTTATAAAACATGTCGGTAAAATGTACATGACAACACGCCCAGTCGATGATTTATACGAATTCTCCCGAAGCGTTAAATATTCTCTGTGGCATGATGGCGCGTTTTATCACTCGCAGTTCGGTGGGTAAGTCGAGCACAATAAAAAAAGACAGGCAATATTTTTTGCTTAATTACTACTCCATCCTCCCATTGATAGCTGTATTGCCGATAATTTACGGCATCCTGATTCGCAGCGGGAATCGTTATAACACTGGCGGGTGGGGGCATTCATTATGCGCTGCTCATTCACTGCCGTACAGGCAGCCTGGAAATACGCCAAATAAAAAGGCCAGCGGATGCTGGCCTTTCGCGTTTTAACAGGCGATAACGACGTTACGCCAGCACCAAATCGCCCTGCGGATGACAGGAACAGGCCAGCACGTAGCCGTCGGCGATCTCTGCTTCCGTCAGCGTCATGGTGCTGTTGACGGTATAGTCACCGGACACCACTTTCGTTTTGCAGCAACCGCACACGCCAGCACGGCAGGCGGCGACAATCGGAACCTTGTTGCTTTCCAGCGCTTCCAACAGCGTGGTGCCAACGCGACCGAAAAAGGTCTGCGCCGGTTGTAGCTTGGTGAATTTCACACCGCTGGTTGCGGCTTCTGCCACTGGCGTGAAGAACTGTTCTTTAAAGAAGTGATTCACCCCGAGCGCGTGAACCTCTTTTTCGACAATGTCCATGTACGGCGCAGGCCCACAGGTCATTACCGTACGCGACGCGATGTCCGGCACGCTTTGCAGCAGTTCACGGCTCAGACGACCGGCGACAAAGCCGTGAGTGGCGTTATTTTCTGCCACCATCGTCACAGGATAATTTCGCCATTCGTCGGCAAAAATCACATCGTCGGGAGAGCGCACGCTAAAGATAACCTGCACGTCAGCGTGCGGACGATTTTTTGCCAGCCAGCGACGCATCGACATCACCGGCGTTACGCCACAACCCGCAGCCAGCATCAGGAATTTATCGTCGGCTTTGTCGTCGCAGGTGAAATCCCCCTGCGCATCGGAGAGCCAAATATAATCCCCGCGCTTGACGTCGTTGGTCAGCCACTGCGATCCCGCGCCCTCATCAATACGGCGGATGGTGAGCGTAATGTACTCGCTCACGCCCGGTGTCGAGGAAAGGGTGTACGCACGCAGCGTGTCGGCAGCATTGCGAACGCTGACCAACGCATACTGACCCGCACGGTACGGATAGAAGTCATGGCACAGCAGTGAAAGCGTCCACACATCCGGCGTCTCCTGATGGATGTGATGAACCTGCATCCGCCACGGACATTGTGAGGTTGGCATCGTCATAAATACTCCTTACGCGCTCAGCAGTTGCTGCATGTCTTCTTCTACGGTCGTCACGGAACGCAGGCCGAATTTCTCGTTCAACACGGCCAGCAGGTCCGGGGTCAGGAAGCCTGGCGCGGTCGGACCGGTAACGATATTGGTGACGCCCAGCGACAGCAGGGTCAGCAGGATCACGATCGCTTTCTGCTCGAACCAGGAGAGCACCAGAGACAGCGGCAGATCGTTCACGCCGCAGCCCAGTTTCTCTGCAAGCGTCACCGCCAGGATAATCGCTGAGTACGCATCGTTACACTGACCGGCATCAATCAGACGCGGCAGGCCTTCGATATCGCCGAAGTCCAGTTTATTGAAGCGGTATTTACCGCAGGCCAGGGTCAGGATCAGACAATCCTGCGGGACACTGGTGGCAAAATCGGTGAAGTAGTTACGTTCACCCCGTGCGCCGTCGCAGCCGCCCACCAGGAAGATGTGACGCAGTTTTTCGCGGCTCACCAGATCGATTAGAGAATCAGCTGCACCCAACAGGGTTTCGCGGCCAAAGCCCACGGTGATCATGTGTTCGATTTCGCTGAACGGGAAGCCCGCCATCTGCTGTGCCTGGGTGATAACCGGTGCAAAATCATCACCTTCGAGGTGGCTCACACCTGGCCAACCGACAATGCTGCGGGTCCAGATGCGATCGTCGTAAGAACCGACGGTCGGATCGATAATGCAGTTTGAGGTCATCACGATGGGGCCTGGGAAGCGGGCAAATTCCACCTGTTGATTCTGCCAGCCGCTGCCGTAGTTACCGATCAGATGTTTGAATTTGCGCAGCTCCGGATAGCCGTGTGCAGGCAGCATTTCGCCGTGGGTGTAGACGTTAACGCCTGTCCCTTCGGTTTGCAGCAACAGATTGTAGAGGTCTTTCAGGTCGTGGCCGGAGATCAAAATACACTTACCGGCAGTCGCTTTCACGTTCACCTGCGTTGGGGTTGGGTGACCGTAAGTCTCGGTTTCGCCCGCATCCAGAATGCTCATCACTTTGAAGTTCATCTGGCCGATTTCCATTGAGCACGCCAGCAGCGCGTTCATATCGGAAGGCCAGGTCCCCAGCCACGCCATGATGTTGTGGTACTGGGCGTAAATGTCGTTGTCGTACTGACCGAGTACGTGGGCGTGTTCCATATAGGCCGCCGCGCCTTTCAGGCCGTACAGGCACAGCAGGCGCAGGCCGAGAATATTCTCACCGATCGCCGCTTTATCTTTATTCGGGGTGAAATCCGCCGCCTGACGCTGCAGGTCGCCCAGATCGTCGCTCACCAGTTGCAGGTTTGCCATTGGGTTATCCACCGCAGCATTGGCATCTGCATTCAGGCTTTGTGCTTTCAGTGCTTCGCGAAGGGCAATGGCTTCACGCGCGTAGCCCACGATGCGTGGAGAATCGAAGTTCACGTTTGTCAGCGTGGAGAAAAAGGCGCGCGGTGCGAAGTTATCGACATAGTGATCCACAATGCCGTATTCACGCGCTTTTGCGGCCCAGGCGGACAGGCCTTGCAGGGCCGCAATCAGGAGATCTTGCAGGTCAGACGTTTCTGCCGTTTTACCGCACATACCCTGCGAGTAGGAGCAGCCGTTGCCGGCGGGGGTACGGATGGTTTGTTCACATTGCACACAAAACATAATCACACCTGTTAAAGTTATATTTTAGATACATGTTTAAGGTTATGCGCTTGGCGGGACGTAGAAAAGGTCTTTCTTCTACAAAGTAAAGGGATATTGATTTAGCGCAATTTTGGCGGTAGAGGGCTACCGCCAGAGAGGTATCAGGCGGAGAAAACCGCCATCAGAATCGGTACCAGCAGGCTCAAAATAAAACCATGCACGATGGCGGCGGGCACCAGCTCCAGCCCACCCGAGCGCTGTAAAACGGGCAGCGTGAAGTCCATTGACGTGGCTCCGCACAGGCCGAGCGCCGTTGAGCGGCTCTGACGCACCAGCCCCGGAATGAGCATAATCGCGATCAGTTCTCGCCCCAGATCGTTGAAGAACGCGGCGCTGCCGATAACCGGACCAAATGATTCGGTGAGTAAAATACCGGACAACGAATACCAGCCAAATCCTGATGCCATCGCCAGGCCCGTTTTTAGCGGCAGATCGAGAATAAACGCGTTAATCACCCCCGCGACCATGGAGCTTGCCACGACGACCACCGCGACAATCATCCCTCGGCGATTTAGCACAATTTGTTTCAGGGTCATGCCGTTATTACGCAGCTGAATACCAATCAGGAACAGCAGGAAAATTAATGTATATTCGCTGGCTTCGGTTGCGTGCTGTAAAAACGCAAGCCCTGTCAGGCCGAGCAGAAAACCCAGCACCACCACACCGCACAGTTTTAACGACTCCAGCGCCATCGCAATTCGTGAGGGTAATTTTTCTTGCTGGTGATGATTTCTCCACGGAATGGTTCGTTCGAGCCATAACAGCGCGGCAATATTACACACCAAAATAACCACAATAGTGACAATGGAATAATGGAGAATTGACAGCAGATTGGCGGCCAGATTATCCAGGAATGCGAGGCTTATCCCCATGAAAAACAAGATCACGTAAACAATCCAACTCAGAAAGCGATTAATGAGTTTTAAAGCGGAGGCGTGACGGAGGGGAATAAGGTAGCCCACTACCAGTGGCAGCAGAATGATTAAAAGTCCTGAAAACATGAACAGCCTGTCCTTTATAAGTATCTGAATAGCGCCAGAGACACTACCCAATAAAGACTGCTCAGTAAAGATGCAAAATAAAAGCCGGGTGGCACAGTGACCACCCGGCTGAGTCGCGGAGTGAATTAACGACGCTTTTCAAGCAGAGTGCGGTACAGCACGCCACCCAAAATACCGCCGATAATTGGCATCACCCAGAACAGCCATAGCTGCTGAAGCGCCCAGCCACCCTGGAAGAGGGCGACGGCGGTACTGCGTGCCGGGTTAACCGAGGTATTGGTCACCGGAATACTGATCAAGTGAATCAGGGTTAACGCCAGGCCGATAGCAATTGGCGCAAATCCCGCTGGTGCGTTTTTGTCTGTCGCCCCGTGAATCACCAGCAAGAAACCGGCGGTCAGGACAATTTCAATCACTATCGCTGACAGCATAGAGAAGCCGCCAGGAGAGTGTTCGCCGTAACCGTTTGAGGCAAAACCGCTCGCTGTCGCATCAAAGCCTGCTTTACCGCTGGCGACAACATACAGAACCGCCGCGGCAATAATGCCGCCGACAACCTGGGCAATAATATAGCCAATCACGTCTTTTGCCGGGAAACGACCGCCGGCCCACAGACCTAATGTCACGGCAGGGTTAAAGTGACCGCCGGAAATATGCCCGACCGCAAATGCCATGGTTAATACCGTTAAACCAAAAGCTAAAGCCACACCCGCAAAACCAATGCCTAATTCCGGAAATGCTGCTGCAAGCACTGCGCTACCGCAGCCACCAAATACCAGCCAGAATGTACCAAAGCATTCCGCCGCTAATTTTCTAAACATAACCACCTCGTTAAATTCCATACGCTAATTTGCGTACGGCTGTATATCGCCTAAAAGGATGACGACTCAAAGAGCCGATATTTTAGAAAGCAATAACTTAGCAATACCACTTAAATAAATTCTGTTAATTTGATTTAAGGCAATGTGATGTTAGTTATTATTGGAATTGGGCTGAAATAAAGCGTAGCTCAATTCTGGACGCGTAGTATCTTGCGCGGCAGGGTGTATTTCAAATGAAAGCTCGCGAGCAAATTCTGATTTTAACGCTGCGTGACAAACACCAAACCGACGCCAGAGTGTTCTGTCTCGTCGCTGGGCGCTATACTCCTGATAACTTGAAGGAAAAAGTGACTAATTCGCGGGGGTTATATGCTTCTCGAGCGTGTGGAGATTGTTGGGTTTCGCGGCATTAATCGTTTGTCGCTCATGCTGGAACAGAACAATGTTCTGATCGGTGAAAACGCCTGGGGTAAATCCAGTCTTCTGGATGCATTAACCTTATTGCTTGCGCCTGGATCGGAGCTGTACAGCTTTGCTCGGGAAGATTTCTGGTTCCCGCCCGGCGATATCCTGGGGCGAGAACGTCATCTGCATATCATTCTGACTTTCCGCGAACTTGAACCCGGTCGCCACCGCGTTCGGCGTTATCGTCCGCTTTCATCGTGCTGGGTGCCGTGTGATGACAATTACCAGCGCATTTTTTACCGTCTGGAAGGTGAACTGGCACAAGACGACACCGTGCTGACGCTGCGCGGGTTTATGGATGCCAAAGGTCATCAAATAGCGCTTGAGAATATCGACGAACAGGCTCGCCATCTGGTGCGCCTGATGCCGGTATTACGTCTGAGGGATGCGCGTTTTATGCGCCGGATCCGTAACGGTACGGTGCCTCATTTGCCTGAAGTCGAAGTGACGGCCCGCGAGTTGGACTTTCTGGCGCGCGAGCTGGTCGCACGTCCGCAAAATCTGACTGACGGGCAAATTCGCCAGGGGCTGTCAGCGATGGTGCAACTGCTGGAGCACTATTTTTCTGAGCAGGGGACAACCCAAACGCATAACCGGCTAATGCGCCGCCGTTCGTATGACGAGCAGCGCAGCTGGCGCTATCTGGACATTATCAACCGGATGATCGATAAACCTGGCGGACGGTCTCATCGCGTCATCCTGCTGGGATTGTTCTCCACGCTGTTGCAGGCGAAAGGCAATGTTCAGCTCGACAAAGATGCCCGTCCGCTGCTGCTCGTCGAAGATCCGGAAACGCGGCTGCATCCCATCATGCTTTCGGTGGCATGGCATCTGCTCAATCTGCTGCCGCTCCAGCGCATCACCACCACCAATTCCGGCGAACTGCTTTCATTGACGCCCGTCGAGCACGTCTGTCGGCTGGTGCGCGAGTCCTCACGCGTCACGGCGTTTCGCCTCGGCCCTGGCGGATTGAGCGCCGAAGATGGTCGCCGCATTGCCTTTCATATTCGTTTCAATCGCGCGTCGTCGTTGTTTGCGCGCTGCTGGCTCCTGGTTGAAGGGGAAACCGAAACCTGGGTGATCAACGAACTGGCGCGCCAGTGCGGGCATCATTTCGATGCGGAAGGCATCAAAGTTATTGAGTTCGCCCAGTCTGGTTTAAAGCCGCTGATTAAGTTCGCGAGCCGTATGGGCATCGAATGGCACGTGCTGGTGGATGGTGATGAAGCCGGGAAAAAGTACGCCAGCACCGTGCGCGGTGTGCTGGGTAATAACGGCGAAGAGGAGCGCGTGCACCTCACGGTATTACCGGCAATGGACATGGAACACTTTATGTATCGTCAGGGTTTTGACGACGTTTTTCATCGGGTGGCGATGATTCCGCTCAATGTGCCGATGAACATGCGGCGGGTGATCACGAAGGCGATTCATCGCTCGTCAAAACCCGATCTGGCGATTGAAGTGGCGGCGGAGGCCGGAAGAAGGGGCGTCGAGTCTGTGCCCACGCTGCTGCGGAAAATGTTTTCCCGCGTGCTGTGGCTGGCACGCGGGAAAGCGGATTAGCTGCGTGCGGCCTGATTGACCTGATCGATCAGGCTGTCCAGAAGCTCATAGCGACGACGGTACTCGGCGCGTTTCTTGCTCGCGATATCTTCCATCGGCTTGCGGGGCATTTCGAGCGCGAGCGAAAAATTGCCGGTCGGGTGCTGTTCGCCACCAATGGAGCGCCAGAAACTGTCGTAATCCGCCAGCAGTTTCCCCTCTTTTTTCTTGCGATAACGCCAGCTGCGATAAATATGCGTAGCGTTACTGACCGCCAAAATCTGCTCAACCGGGAAGACTGCGCCCAGCGTCATGGCGGCTTCCACCAGCAGACGTTTCGGGAACAGGCCGTGGCAGGCTTTGGTCGCCCCTTGGATCAGTTCATGCGGTACAAAGGCTTTTGCGCCCTGCATGCCACCGATAAACAGCGTCGATTTTCCCTCAAACTGGCAGAGCGTAAAGGTCAACTCAGCCAGAACGGTATTTTCCCGATCGCAAAACGCCAGCGTTGCTTCGCCTTCTTTATCAAGAAACGCATCGGCGCAGAGGCGAACGGTAAACTGTTGCTCGTCTTTTCCCGTCAGAGTCAGTAACGTCATACCCTGTTTGGATAAATACCCATTCATCAACGCGGCGGGAAGAACAGAATTCATTGTCTGATAATGCCAGGCCAGCGCGTCGAGCGTTTTCTGACGATCCATATTCACAGACAGCCACGGGCGATGTAAACGGCACGGCAACCCAGGCTGGACCTGCATCATTTGCATCAGGCGCGGTTGCTTTGCCAGGCTTGCCAGCAGGCGGGTGGTACTGAACGGTGTCGCCAGTGAACGTAACATGAATTTGCGTCGATACGACGGATTTTGCCAGGCGAGGCCAGGCGTATATTCACCGGAAGCAAGACTTTTGAAAAGCTGCCAGCCTGATTTTGGCTGAGGCTGCTGTGAATAAGGTGTATCGACGATGGAAGACATGATGATTACCGGCTTCAGGATAAGATCTGTATTTCAGCAGGTCTATAATCAACAGCGCGTCAACAAAGGTTTTGCGATACCAAAAACAGGGGTTTCGTTGACGAACAGTTTAGATAGAATCAACGGTTATAATTGCCAGAACATTTATTTGGAATATTTATGAACCTTAAGGGAAAACGCAGGAAGCTCTATCTTCTGCTGGCAGTGGTGGTAATCGTCGGTGGTTTCTGGCTATGGCAGGTTCTCAACGCGCCCGTGCCGCACTACCAAACGCTGATTGTCCGGCCGGGCGAACTGCAACAAAACGTCCTTGCAACAGGAAAGCTGGACGCGCTGCGCAAAGTGGATGTCGGTGCGCAGGTGAGTGGTCAGTTGAAAACGCTCTCTGTGGAAATTGGTGACAAAGTGAAAAAAGGCCAGCTTTTGGGCGTTATCGATCCTGAGCAGGCAGAAAACCAAATCCGCGAAGTGGAAGCGACCCTCATGGAGCTGCGGGCGCAGCGCAGTCAGGCCGAGGCGGAACGTAAACTCGCACAGGTGACGCTTGGGCGTCAGCAGGCGTTGGCCAAAACCCAGGCGGTTTCGCGTCAGGATTTGGATACCGCAGCCACTGAGCTGGCGGTCAAGCAGGCGCAAATTGGCACGATTGACGCGCAAATCAAACGTAACCAGGCGTCGCTGGATACGGCCAAAGCGAATCTTGAATACACCCGCATCGTGGCCCCCATGGCGGGCGAAGTGACGCAAATCACCACGCTTCAGGGTCAGACGGTGATCGCCGCGCAGCAAGCGCCAAACATTCTGACACTCGCAGATATGGGCACGATGCTGGTCAAAGCCCAGGTTTCGGAAGCTGACGTGATCCATCTCAAACCGGGCCAAAAGGCGTGGTTTACGGTGCTGGGCGATCCGCTTACGCGTTATGAAGGCGTGCTGAAAGACATTCTGCCGACGCCGGAAAAAGTCAACGACGCTATTTTCTATCACGCCCGTTTTGAAGTGCCCAACCCGAAAGGCGTACTGCGTCTGGAGATGACCGCCCAGGTCCATATTCAGCTCACGGGCGTGAAAGACGTTCTGACGGTGCCGCTGGCGGCGCTCGGCGAACCGGCGGGGGTGAATCGTTATAAAGTCAAAGTATTGCGTAACGGCGAAACGCGCGAACGTGAGGTTGAAATTGGCGAGCGCAATGATACTGACGTGGTGATAGTCAAAGGCCTGGAAGAGGGAGAGGAAGTCGTCATCGGCGAAAGTCAGCCCGGAGCCGCTAAATGACGGCGTTGCTTGAACTGAATAATATTCGCCGGAGCTATCCTTCCGGAGAGGGCGCGGTGGAGGTTCTGAAAGGGATCACGCTTCAGGTTGAGCCTGGCGAGATGGTCGCTATTGTCGGCGCGTCAGGTTCCGGTAAATCCACGCTGATGAACATTCTGGGCTGTCTGGATAAGCCGACCAGCGGCACATATCGCGTGGCGGGAACGGATATTTCCACTCTCGATAGCGATGCGCTGGCGCGGCTGCGGCGCGAGCACTTTGGCTTTATTTTCCAGCGCTATCATCTGCTCTCGCATCTGACGGCCGCGCAAAACGTTGAGGTTCCTGCGGTTTACGCGGGCGTTGAGCGCAAAAAACGTCTCGAACGCGCTCAGGCATTATTAACCCGGCTGGGGTTGGCGGAGCGCGTTGATTATCAGCCTTCGCAGCTGTCCGGGGGGCAGCAGCAACGCGTCAGTATCGCCCGAGCGCTGATGAACGGTGGACAGGTCATTCTGGCCGATGAACCGACCGGTGCGCTCGACAGTCATTCTGGCGAAGAGGTGATGGCGATCCTGCACCAGCTGCGCGATCAGGGGCACACAGTCATTATTGTGACCCACGATCCGCAGGTTGCTGCGCAGGCTGAGCGGATCATTGAGATCCATGACGGCGAATTGATCAGCAACCCACCGGCCAGGAAAAACCACGCGGGCGTACACAAAGAGGTGCTGCCGCCACCGACGGGATGGGGGCAGTTCGTCAGCGGCTTTCGCGAGGCGTTAACCATGGCCTGGCTGGCGATGGCGGCGAATAAAATGCGCACGCTCCTCACCATGCTCGGCATTATCATCGGGATCGCGTCGGTGGTGTCGATTGTGGTGGTGGGCGATGCAGCCAAACAGCTGGTGCTGGCGGATATTCGCGCGATTGGCACGAACACTATTGATGTCTATCCTGGTAAAGATTTTGGCGACGATGAGCCGCAAAATCAGCAGGCGCTGAAATATGACGATCTGGCGGCGATCCAGAAGCAGCCGTGGGTGAACTCGGCGACACCGGCCGTTTCGCAAAACCTGCGCCTGCGTTACGGGAATATCGACGTCGCGGCCAGCGCGAACGGCGTCAGCGGCGACTATTTCAACGTTTACGGCATGACGTTCAGCGAAGGGGCAACCTTCAACGCAGAGCAGCTCGCCGGGAGAGCGCAGGTTGTCGTGCTCGATGCAAACTCGCGTAAACAGCTGTTCCCGGGAAAATACAGCGTGGTGGGTGAAGTGATCCTGGTGGGGAACATGCCAGCCACGGTGATTGGCGTGGCAGAAGAAAAGCAGTCGATGTTCGGTAGCAGCAAAATTTTGCGCGTCTGGCTGCCGTACACGACGATTTCCGGGCGGATTATGGGCCAGTCATGGCTGAACTCCATTACCGTGAGGGTGAAAGAGGGATACGACAGCGCCCAAGCTGAGCAACAGATTGAGCGTCTGCTTACGCTGCGCCACGGCAAGAAAGATTTCTTCACCTGGAACATGGACGGCCTCTTGAAAACGGCTGAAAAGACCACACGTACTCTTCAGATGTTCCTGACGCTTGTCGCGGTTATTTCGCTCGTGGTGGGGGGAATTGGCGTGATGAATATCATGCTGGTGTCCGTGACGGAACGCACGCGTGAAATCGGCATTCGTATGGCCGTTGGCGCGCGGGCAAGCGATGTGCTGCAACAGTTTTTGATTGAAGCGGTGCTGGTGTGTTTAGTTGGCGGTGCGTTGGGGATTGCGTTGTCGATGCTGATTGCCTTTACGCTGCAACTGTTTTTACCCGGCTGGGAAATTGGTTTTTCACCGTTTGCGCTGCTGACGGCATTTTTATGTTCAACAGCGACGGGCGTGTTGTTTGGCTGGCTCCCGGCACGCAACGCGGCGCGGCTCGATCCGGTGGATGCGCTGGCGCGCGAGTAGCGGAAATAAAAATGCCAGCCGATCGGGCTGGCATTTTGACTGGAGGATGTACACAATGAATCAGAGGGCTATGCAACAGCTTCTGCTTCGATGGGCACAATGACACTGGCATGATTGCCTTTTGGCCCCAGGTGAACATCAAACCGAACCGACTGCCCGGCTTTTAGCGTTCTGTAACCATCCATCTGAATGGTGGAATAATGAGCGAAGATATCTTCGCCGCCGCCTTCAGGGCAGATGAACCCGAACCCTTTGGCGTTGTTGAACCACTTAACAGTACCCATTTCCATGCTTCGACATCCTTCGTATATCTTATTAAGTAAGATGGAATGAACCGGTGGTGGAGTGGGGGCTGTTCAAAACCTCGCCAACTCACGCCTGTACAATTTAGATAAACCAACCATTGCGTCAAGTGTCAGGCGCTGGAGTTGGGACAATAATCAACCAAATTTTTGAAGCAGTTAACGCTATTGACGGGAATGTGACAGATATCGCGGATGGCATTAATAGATGTTTGTTATCTGATATCTGAGGTAGATTCAAAGTATGTACCGACTCCTGTCAGCGAAGATGTTCTGCCGGAAACCGTAACCGATGATGACGACTGACAATGAGTAAGAAGAACGACTGGCTGGATTTTGACCAACTGGCGGAAGATAAAGTGCGCGACGCGCTAAAACCGCCATCTATGTATAAAGTTATGTTAATGAACGATGATTACACGCCGATGGAATTTGTTATTGACGTGCTACAAAAGTTCTTTTCTTATGATGTTGAACGTGCAACGCAACTGATGCTTACCGTTCACTATCGTGGCAAAGCCATCTGCGGCATTTTTACCGCCGAAGTGGCCGAAACCAAAGTGGCGATGGTGAACGAATATGCGAGGGAGAACGAGCATCCGTTGCTGTGTACGCTGGAAAAAGCCTGAAAAGGCATAAAAATTGGGGGAGGTGCCTATGCTCAATCAAGAACTGGAACTCAGTTTAAACATGGCTTTCGCCAGAGCGCGTGAGCACCGACATGAGTTTATGACCGTGGAGCACCTGCTATTGGCACTGCTCAGCAACCCATCAGCCCGTGAAGCGCTGGAAGCGTGTTCTGTGGATCTGGTGGCGTTGCGTCAGGAACTCGAAGCCTTCATCGAACAAACGACACCGGTGCTGCCCGTCAGTGAAGAGGAGCGCGACACTCAGCCGACGCTCAGCTTCCAGCGCGTATTGCAGCGCGCGGTGTTCCACGTCCAGTCTTCTGGCCGTAACGAAGTGACCGGCGCAAACGTGCTGGTTGCCATCTTCAGTGAGCAGGAGTCGCAAGCGGCATATCTGCTGCGCAAACACGAAGTCAGCCGACTCGACGTGGTCAACTTTATCTCTCACGGAACGCGAAAAGACGAGCCGAATCAGGCATCCGATTCCAGCAGTCAGGCGAGCAATCCTGAAGAGCAAGCAGGCGGGGAGGATCGTATGGAAAACTTCACCACCAACCTTAATCAGCTTGCTCGCGTTGGCGGAATCGATCCGCTGATAGGCCGCGATAAAGAGCTGGAACGTGCGATTCAGGTGCTGTGCCGTCGCCGTAAAAACAACCCGCTGCTGGTGGGGGAATCGGGCGTGGGTAAAACCGCGATTGCCGAAGGGCTGGCCTGGCGTATCGTGCAGGGCGACGTTCCGGAAATCATGTCGGATTGCACCATCTACTCGCTGGATATTGGTTCGCTGCTGGCGGGCACGAAATATCGTGGTGATTTTGAAAAACGCTTCAAAGCCTTGCTGAAACAGCTGGAGCAAGACACCAGCAGCATCCTGTTTATCGATGAAATCCATACCATCATCGGTGCGGGCGCGGCGTCTGGCGGCCAGGTGGATGCGGCTAACCTGATTAAACCGCTGCTGTCGAGCGGTAAGATCCGCGTGATGGGGTCGACGACGTATCAGGAATTCAGCAACATTTTTGAGAAAGACCGTGCATTAGCGCGTCGCTTCCAGAAAATTGATATTACTGAGCCGTCCGTTGAAGAAACAGTGCAGATCATCAACGGCCTGAAACCGAAATACGAAGCGCACCACGACGTGCGTTATACCGCGAAAGCGGTGCGTGCGGCGGTAGAGCTGGCGGTGAAATACATCAACGACCGTCATCTGCCGGATAAAGCGATTGATGTGATCGACGAAGCGGGCGCGCGTGCGCGTCTGATGCCGGTCAGCAAGCGCAAGAAAACCGTTAACGTGGCAGACATTGAATCCGTGGTGGCGCGTATCGCGCGTATCCCTGAAAAGAGTGTTTCTCAGAGCGATCGCGACACGTTGCGTACCCTCGGCAATCGCCTGAAAATGCTGGTCTTCGGACAGGATAAAGCGATTGAAGCCTTAACCGAAGCCATCAAAATGGCGCGTGCGGGGCTGGGTCACGAACATAAGCCAGTCGGTTCATTCCTGTTCGCCGGTCCGACCGGGGTGGGGAAAACCGAGGTGACGGTTCAGCTTTCCAAAGCGCTGGGCATTGAACTGCTGCGTTTCGATATGTCCGAGTATATGGAGCGCCACACCGTGAGCCGTTTGATCGGTGCGCCTCCGGGATACGTGGGCTTTGATCAGGGTGGTTTGCTTACCGACGCTGTGATCAAGCATCCGCACGCGGTTCTGCTTCTCGATGAAATCGAGAAAGCGCATCCGGACGTGTTCAACATCCTGCTGCAGGTGATGGATAACGGAACGCTGACGGACAATAACGGGCGCAAAGCGGACTTCCGCAACGTGGTGCTGGTGATGACCACCAACGCCGGCGTGCGTGAAACCGAGCGTAAATCGATCGGCCTGATCCATCAGGATAACAGCACCGATGCGATGGAAGAGATCAAGAAGATCTTTACGCCTGAATTCCGTAACCGTCTGGATAACATTATCTGGTTCGATCACTTGTCTACCGAGGTGATTCACCAGGTTGTGGACAAGTTCATTGTCGAGTTGCAGGTTCAGCTTGATCAGAAAGGCGTATCGCTGGAAGTGAGCCAGGAGGCCCGCAACTGGCTGGCCGAGAAAGGCTATGACCGTGCGATGGGCGCGCGTCCGATGGCGCGAGCCATCCAGGATAACCTGAAAAAACCGCTGGCTAACGAACTGCTGTTTGGTTCTTTGGTGGACGGTGGCCAGGTGACCGTGGCGCTGGATCAGGCGAAGGGCGAACTGACGTATGACTTCCAGAGTGCGCAGAAGCACAAGCCGGAAGCGGCACACTAAGTTGAACGTGAGTCTCAAAAACCGGGCATTAGCCCGGTTTTTTTATGTGCTCAAAGTACCCGTTACTCGGCCCATTCTGCCGAGCTGTTGGTTATAAATATAACCGAGAGCCACCAAATGTTGACTCACCACGCGCGGTCCGTAGCTGTCACTCCGCAATGACCAGGGATGCTTTTTTAGCCAGGTGACAAAGGCAGTACAGGATCCGAGCGAGGTCAATACCGGGTTTTCCGTGCGTCGTTGTCCCGTCAGTAGCCCAATCATTTTGCTTTGTTCGCCATTCTCCCAACGCTCCCAAACATTTTCCCACCACCCAATGCGTCGGGTATCGGTCAGGCGGAAAGGTTTATCTGCTGACACAGTGCCAGTCGCGCTTTCTGCTATATACCAGAGATCGGTTTTCCCGATGCCAATGTCAGTGGACCACGCCGTAATTGCACCGCCGCGCAGTACGCATTCATGGGCAAGATAATGATGGATGACATCAGGGAAGCGTCGCTTCAAACGCTGGAAATGACTATGAATAGCCACTGCTGGACGAATAATACTCCCCCGATCGTTACGTTTAAGTTTGGCGCTACCGTACTGAATCTCATCAAACTGGCTGCGCTTCATAAAGTGCACCTCCCGCTCGCGGACATATTCCACATCTCGGGGCAGAAGGGCGTGGGAAAAGGGCGGTGAGATTTCGTGATAGAGCAGCGATGCGCCAGCCTTCCAGTCACAATAATTTGTGGTGACTTGCACCACTTTTTCGGAATGAACATCGGTGCTGAGGACAACATACAAACACTGGTTGGCTACGTTGCCCTGAAAGGGGATAACCAGCGTTGAGGTGGCAATATGTGTTACGGATGGAGCGGGGCCGGGCCGTAAAGATGACGTTCACACCAGTTAACGGCCAGAGACAATATTCTGTGTTCTGTTATTTCTCCGGCATACAGACCGCGTTCCAGTTGAGATAAAAGCCAATCAATGTTGTTGCGATGACGACTGTTTATCTGCAGAGGGGTGAAAACATACCGGCAGGCCCGGCACTGAAAACGTGGACTTCCTGCACGGGTATGACCATAGCGAATAATCGTTGTTGTATAGCAACGCGGGCAACCTTGCCCTGTCGCACCCAGTTTCTCGTGCATAAACAGAGAAAACCAGTCGTCACACTCCTTTTCATTAAAGAGCGGGGGAAGGCTGCCGCATTTTTGGCATTCCAGCGTCGCATATCCTAGCCGATATACGGGATAAATATAGTCAGCAGCGTTCGGAATACCGAGATTTGGACATGCCCAACTTTTACAGACATTCATCGGTATTTTATAAGTGCGTTCCATATCCTTAGCCAACTGATTTTGTAAGTCGATAATATTGTCGATTCTTTTTCATTGATGTCGTGAGAAGGCTCACACTTTGTGCCGCTTTTAAAATGACAATGGAGTCCGTCATTTTATTAAAGAGGCAAAGATGAAAAAATCTATTTTCGCTGTTCTGTTGATGTCTGGATATTTATCTCAGGCGATTGCACAGGATGTAACCATCATTTACACCAACGATCTTCATGCACATGTTGAGCCATATAAATTACCTTACGTTGCTCAGGGGAAACGTGCTATCGGTGGGTTCGCAACTATCGCCACGTTTGTTAAGCAGGAAAAATCAAAAAACAAAGCCACATTTTATTTTGATGCCGGAGACTATTTTACCGGTCCCTATATCAGCAGTTTGACGAAAGGGAAAGCAATCATAGATATTATGAATACTATGTCCTTTGATGCTGCATCGGTAGGCAATCATGAGTTCGATCATGGATGGGATAATACGTTGCTTCAACTCAGTCAGGCTAAATTCCCCGTTCTTTTAGGGAATGTGTTTTATAAAAATAGCAATGTTTTATTCTGGAATAAACCCTACACCATTATTGAAAAGGAAGGGGTTAAAATCGGCGTAATTGGGCTTCATGGTGTTTTTGCTTTCGATGATACGGTTTCATCCTCAATGCGCCAGGGAATTGAGGCGCGGGACGAAGTGAAATATTTGCAGCACTATCTGGACGAACTACGCGGAAAAGTCGATATCACGGTTGCGCTGATGCATGAAGGTTTTCCTGCCCGGCAGTCCAGTATTGGCAGCGCAGATGTCAGGCGGGCGCTTGATAAAGATATTCAAACGGCGCGACAGGTGAAAGGACTGGATATTCTGATTACCGAAGCGGTTTATGGGATAGGCGAATGGTGTGGAATACACCGTATCCAGTCGCTGGACGAAATTATCTGGCGCTATCACACGACAGACACCGGCTATTACTGTCAGGGGGCGGATGCTCCTCAGACAACTGAACATGTTAACTAAAGGGACTATTCACATGGCAAAGGCTCCAACTGCCGTTAAAACGGCTTCCGTACTGGCATTCGAACGTAAACTGGCAATATCAGACGCCGTCATGTATGCAGGATGCTGGGAAGGAACTGACTGGCAACCGATCCGTCTGCAGGAAAAGGCGGTGCGCGGCACGATTTCAAACCGCCTGAAAAATCCGGCAAACAGCGATCCGACGAAACTGGATGCGGACATTCAAAAAGCCAACCTGCAACGGGTGGATGTTGCGGCGCTGCCCGCCGATGCGGATACCCTGCAGGTGAAATTCACTATGCGGGTTTTAGGGGATCTCTCAATACCGTCTGTGTGTAATGACCGCCAGTATCAGGATGCACTTCAGCAGGTCATTGACGGATACATTCGTGAATACGGTTTTACTGAGCTGGCGCGTCGCTATGCTACCAACCTCGCCAATGGTCGGTTTTTATGGCGTAACCGCGTGGGTGCAGAAAAAATTACGGTGGTGGTGACAGGCAGTAAAATCTGGACATTCAACGCTCACGACTACGGCTTACGTGATTTCACTACCCATGACGAGACGCTAAATGCGCTGGCGCAGGAAATTGAAAAAGGTCTGCGTGGCGAGGGATATGTGCTGCTCGACGTGAATGCGCAGGTCTGTCTTGGCGCGGGCCAGGAAGTGTTTCCGTCCCAGGAACTGGTTCTCGACAGCAACAATGCCAAGAGTCGTTTGCTTTATCAGGTGGATAACGTGGCGGGTATCCATTCACAGAAGATTGGCAACGCAGTGCGAACCATTGATACCTGGCATCCCCAGGTCACGGAACTTGGGGCAATCGCCATTGAGCCTTATGGTTCAGTTACCAGTCGTGGTGTGGCCTGCCGTAAGCCGAGGGATAAAATGGACTTTTATACCCTTCTGGATAACTGGGTGACGAAAGGCCAGAAGCCGGACGCGGAGCAACAACATTACGTGATGGCGGTGTTGATACGCGGCGGCGTGTTTGGCGAGAAGAGTGAGTAAGGAGTCGTTATGGATCACTACATGGAGATCCGCGTGCTCCCCGATCCGGAGTTTAGCGAAGAGATGCTCATGGCGGCACTTTTCGCCAAGCTGCATCGTGCGCTGGGAGCACGAGGAAAGGGCGATATTGGCGTCAGTTTTCCCTTATATAGCTTAAAACTAGGGGACGTTTTGCGTCTGCATGGTGTGGCTCAGGCGCTGGATGAACTTGAAGCGCTTTTATGGCGACACGGATTGACGGATTACTGCGAATGCACTGAAATCCGCGCCATTCCGTCTGTGACAGACTGGCGCGCCGTGAGCCGCGTACAGGTGAAGAGCAGCCCGGAGCGGTTATTGCGCCGTTCGGTCAACAAAGGCTGGTTAACGGAGGAAGAGGCGCTTGAGCGAGCGCTTACGATGACGCAAGTGCGTACGGATTTACCGTGGCTTAATCTTCGCAGCCTTTCTAACGGGGAATCATTTCGCATGTTTATTCGTCACGGCGAACGGCTTACCGCCCCTGTAGAAGGGTGTTTTTCCAGTTACGGGCTAAGTTCTTCCGCAACGATCCCCTGGTTTTAAATTGCTGCGCAACCGCGCCCGTTTTAGGGTGCGGTTTTTTCTGCCAGACGTGAGTCAAAGTCGAAGGGGAAATGTTCTACCGAGGCGAGTGCGCGTTTAAATGCCGGATGTAAAGGATTGAGAATGGCATTGTTTTCATAGGGAATAATGCAGGATGGCAGCACGAGTGCGAGTGCGCTGTTAGCCTGTAACCAGCCGGTGCCCAGATCCATCGTCGAGACGGGCGCCGGGTTTTCTTGCCAGTCAGCCGGAAGCCATTTTTTATCCAGATACTCAACGTCATCATCCGCAATAGTGAGGGTAAAAAGCTGATACTGACTGAGCATTGCCTCGTTTTTTACATGAACCAGAATCTCCAGCGCTGCCAGAGAAATGGAGGTGGAAACATACACGGCCGGAGTGCCCTTGTGGTTCCATCGCCCTCCATACTGATTAGCGCCACTTCCTGTCCAGGCGTCGCTGGCATAACGACGGGTCACCAGTCGATAAAAAATCACGCAAAGACCCCATGCTCCAGTCGTCCGATAAGGTCGGTCACCTCGAGCGCACCGGTTTCGGTGGCGATAAGATCGACAGGGGCAACGTTTCCCAGCCCGCGAACCGGCGTTTGCAGCCAGCGCCAGGCATCATCTTTATTACCAAAGTAATCAACCGTGGCGTCAAGCACCCTGACAAAACGCGCGACGCGTTCGCTTTCATCAGGCGTAAGTGTTCTGCCCGCACTTTTTCGGCGGGCGACATTGCGCTCGTTGATGCCGGTGACGCGCAGAATGTCCGCCTTAGACATCTCGGTCCATTCATGAATATGATCAAGCACGCTGACGGGCAGACCCTGGTTGAGCATCTCAATCAGTCGAATACCGCGATTGGCTGGCAGACCTGCATATCGCCACAGCGCATTGTCAGCAGGTTGTTGTGCGGGCACCCATGATCTCATAACGCCTCCCGTTTATGACATATGTCATGCTTTATTATAGTCATTTGTCATATCTGGGAGTAGCGATCTTACGCATGAAAATCCTTCTCCCGAAATATCATTTCCCTTCAGTCTCTAACCCTAATTTTTGGTTAAAATCCAGGTTATTGATTTATAGGGTAAATAATGAATGAGTAAAAAAAGGGTCATGAACGGTTAAAGATGCTTTTTTGTATAAAAAACAGCGCAGTGGGGTGATAATCTGTCAGTTCACTGCCGTACAGGCAGCTTAGAAATCGATGTGAGCCGCGATAACTGCATCAGACAAGTTCACTGCCGTACAGGCAGCTTAGAAAGATCAGAACGTGGGGGGATACAGTCGCTGAGTGTTCACTGCCGTACAGGCAGCTTAGAAATTGATTCAGCAACCGATCTCATGAAACAAATGGTTCACTGCCGTACAGGCAGCTTAGAAAGTTTCAACTTGTCATACTCGGCTTGCGGGAACGTTCACTGCCGTACAGGCAGCTTAGAAAATGCTGGCCGGGAACGCGGCGCGCAGCTCGTTGTTCACTGCCGTACAGGCAGCTTAGAAATGCCAGCGGGCAGTGTCTCAACTACTCCGACAGTTCACTGCCGTACAGGCAGCTTAGAAACCGACAGGATATTTTAGTCAGCATGGCATATCGTTCACTGCCGTACAGGCAGCTTAGAAATTAACTGTCACAGCCAGTGATGGTGCAAAACAGTTCACTGCCGTACAGGCAGCTTAGAAAAGAGCCGGTAACGCCTGGCGAGGTAAAGACGGGTTCACTGCCGTACAGGCAGCTTAGAAATTTCTCGCCAGGTAGTGCAACGCCAAGCATATGTTCACTGCCGTACAGGCAGCTTAGAAATGTGGATGCTGGCTATGCAATACCCGGGAATTGTTCACTGCCGTACAGGCAGCTTAGAAATTTGAAATTATGTTCAGGTGCGCACCATTTTTGTTCACTGCCGTACAGGCAGCTTAGAAAGCACAAGCCCGCGTGCTTCGCTGTCAGTGTCAGTTCACTGCCGTACAGGCAGCTTAGAAACGATCAAAGACCATCAGATTCGCGAACTGGTAAGTTCACTGCCGTACAGGCAGCTTAGAAACAACACGCTGACACTATAGGCATGGGGTTAAGGTTCACTGCCGTACAGGCAGCTTAGAAAGGAACTGAAAACCGTTCATATCAATGTCGATCGTTCACTGCCGTACAGGCAGCTTAGAAAGATACTGGCCGGGAAACAGCACGTTATTACCAGTTCACTGCCGTACAGGCAGCTTAGAAAGGCACAGAAACAATAGAGCAGCGCCAGCAAAGGTTCACTGCCGTACAGGCAGCTTAGAAAGCAACCGCAGCTTGTACAAGTGATGCGAATACATTCACTGCCGTACAGGCAGCTTAGAAAAGCAAATAGAGAAGACACCTGGTTTGAATCCAGTTCACTGCCGTAGAGGCAGCTTAGAAAATCTGGAAACAGGGCAAACCCTTCCGCCCCGCGTTCACTGCCGTACAGGCAGCTTAGAAATCGGCGGTGTTTGGCACCAGCTTGACGACCATGTTCACTGCCGTACAGGCAGCTTAGAAATGTATGGTCAAACTAGGATCGAACTTAATCATGTTCACTGCCGTACAGGCAGCTTAGAAAAGTTCGGGCGCGAATCAACCGGCGGGGGCGCAGTTCACTGCCGTACAGGCAGCTTAGAAATGCAAATCACCGTGGTTGCTTGAAAGGTTTAAGTTCACTGCCGTACAGGCAGCTTAGAAATTTTACGACCGCTGAAGCACTCGCAGCACTGAGGTTCACTGCCGCACAGGCAGCTTAGAAAACCACAATCAGCCACCAGCGTGACAAACTCAGGTTCACTGCCGCACAGGCAGCTTAGAAAGAACGCGCGTTCAATCGGTTTGGCCTGACCCCGTTCACTGCCGTACAGGCAGCTTAGAAAGCGCCTGCCTGCCCATGAGCCATTGCAATTAGGTTCACTGCCGTACAGGCAGCTTAGCGACTCGAAGACATTGAAGGATATGGCAGAGCTCTATTCACTGCCAGACAAGCAATGATAAATCGCCAACATTGCGCATTTCGCACTGAGCTTAATTGCCCACGCGCGCTCATTCACTGCTGCTGCGATATAGGTATCAATAACAATCCAGAAATACAAAAAAATAAGGCCGGGGATATCCCGGCCTTATTTATATCTGTACGCCTTCAGCGGCGAAATTAATTAGCGACTACGGAAGACAATGCGGCCTTTGCTCAGGTCGTACGGGGTCAGCTCAACAGTCACTTTGTCGCCCGTCAGGATACGGATGTAGTTTTTGCGCATTTTACCGGAGATGTGCGCGGTGACCACGTGACCGTTTTCCAGTTCTACGCGAAACATGGTGTTAGGCAACGTATCAAGTACGGTACCCTGCATTTCAATATTGTCTTCTTTGGCCATCTAATCCTCTGGGGTATCACTACCAAGTTTTGAACCGGCAAGATAATGCCGAA